>Ga0214200_1000256_pt1 | contig 15180 bp, 12 predicted proteins | sample TroBogEpilimnion_7_FD_153038 | JGI IMG/M metagenome (GOLD analysis project Ga0214200, IMG submission 153038) | Freshwater microbial communities from Trout Bog Lake, WI - 23OCT2008 epilimnion | ecosystem: Environmental > Aquatic > Freshwater > Lake > Epilimnion/Euphotic zone | place: Trout Bog... | reverse complement strand
CCAGGTTGCTACGCCATCTTGAATTGACTTTGCGAGTGCTTCAACAGTCAACGCACCACTTGCCACCTTTTGGAAGCCAGGCTGCATAATGGATGAGCTTGTTGGGGCACCGTAGCGGAAGCCAACGAGGGTGAGGAACGGAGTACCCATTGTTGGAATCTTGCGCTGCATTGCCGTGATTGCTGGTTCAGATGAGCTGATATTTGGAACTGGTGGAATCCACCCGAGCTGATTAGCACCATCTTGCAACAATGGCTTGCTAGCGATGAAGTTCAAGAACTTCAAAGCCTCTGCCTTATGTGTTGTCTTTGCATTGATCGCATAAGCACCATCTGCCCAGTTTGTAACGTAGCGAGGTCCACCTGCTACAGCTGCTGGTGATGGGAACCATCCGATATTTGCATTGGCATTCAAAGAGCGGAAGTAGGAAAGTTCATAGCTACCACCGATATAGAAAGCAGCCTTGCCATTAGCGAAGAGTGCGCGCTGGGTGTTGTAATCAAGACCGCTTGCACCTGCTGGCATGTATGGATAGAGATCAGTCTCAGCCTTGAGTGATGCTACAAATGCAGGATCATTGAAGTTGGTTGAGCCAGCAACGATGGAGTTGTAGAACGAGGTTCCGCCGTAGAAGGCAGGAGCGATCGCTCCCCACATCTGTTCAAGTCCTGGTGCATATCCAGTTCCGACGGCGAGAGCTGTGTATCCAGCCTTCTTAACCTTATCCATTGCAGAAAGGAGTCCAGCCCAACCAGTTGGGTTAGCTGTGACGCCCGCCTTTGAAAGAATATCTGGGTTGTAGAAGACACCGAGAACTGATGTTGAATAAGGAACACCAAACTGGCGCTTATCCTTGTAACCCTGCGCACCGGCAAGAGTTCCTGGAGCCATCTTTGCCAAAAGTGGCACGTCCTTTGTAGTCAACGGCAGGAAGTTGCCAGCATCTGAGAGGCTGGACATTCCACCGTATGCACGAATCTGCATTACATCTGGACCCTTACCTGCAGTAAGTGCAGTCGCGAGAGTCGCGTTGTAATCGGTTGCTACATATGGTGTGTATTTAACGGTGATACCTGTTGCCGCCTGGAACTTAGCTGTTTCAGCTGTCCAGAAAGCGGTGTCCTCCGGGCGCCAGCTCCAGAACGAGAGTTCTACTGAAGCATGCGCAGAAGATGCTGCAACGGCAGGAACAGCGATTGCTGATACTGCAATCATCGCAGCAACAAAACCACGAATGTGGCGATGTGCTTTCATCACTTATTTTCTCCTTGTTTGAGGGATGTGCGGGATTTAGAAGGTGATGGAACCTTTTCAGGATCTGCCACCTTCTTTCCAGAACGACTGGAAATCGCCGCCCTAGATTCTTCTAGAGCGGATTTGGTACCACTCCAGCTTCTCTGTGCCAAAGCAACACAGAGACAATCAACCACCGTTAACTGCGCAATGCGACTTGCGGTCGCTCCACTTCGGAAGGTGGTTTCCCGAGCGGATGTGAAGAGAACTAAATCTGCAATTGAAGCAGCAGGGCTACGTAATCCATTAGTAATCAAGATAATTGTCACGCCACGTGCTTTAAATTCATTCATAACATCAAGAACATCGATTGTTGTTCCGCTATGGCTAATTGCCACGAGTACATCACCCTTCTTTAAGAGCGAAATTGACGTAAGAGCAGTGTGCGCATCGCGCCAGGCAACTGACGATCGCCCGAGTCGATTAAGTTTGAGTTGTAGATCCATTGCGACATAACCACTGGATGCTAAACCGAAGGTAGCAATTGTTGGGGCCTTCTCCCAGGCATCAACGACTCGCGTGAATGTGATTGGATCTAAGCGTTCAGCGGTTGTTGCAATTGCTAAGGCATCTGCTGCCGCAATCTTGCGAATGACATCCGCTGGACCATCATCGATCGTAATACCGCCATCAAGATCGCGCATCGGTGTATCAAAGGTATTGAGTCGAGACACTTCTCCGACTAGAGCCATACGAAATTCTGGATAACCCTTGTAGCCGATCGCCTTTGCAAAGCGCACAACAGATGAGACAGATGTATCACAGTGTGCAGCGATCTGAGAGATATTCAGCTTCGCACATCCAGCAGGATCATCGAGAACGGCTTGAGCGATCAAGAGCTCGGAGGCATGAAAGGAGCTAAGGGAGTTGCGGATTTCACCGAGTACATCGGTGGCGGGCCGGATGTGAGCGGGCGAGAGGGATTTCAAGATCACTCCTCTCGGCGAAAAACTTTTTCAGGTCATCGTTGGCCTGATGAAAATTATCGCCTAATAGAGGAGTGGGTCAAGAACCAACAGATAACGATTTCGTGACAGTTAGCCTTGATCTAACGCTTGGCGAATGTGGTTGGACGCGCTCTTGAGCCTACTTTCAGCCTCGGCTGCATCGACATGGAGCAAGATCATCAGGATTGCGACCTTCACCCGGTGATCTGACTTCTCCAGTGCCTCCTGAGCGCTCGCCCAGTCAGCTCCGGTCGCATTTTGAATGATGCGTACGGCTCGATCCTTCAATTTTGCATTAGTGATCTGCAGGTCGACCATCAGATTTCCAAAGGTCTTACCAAGTCGGATCATCGTAATGGTCGAGATCATATTGAGGACCATCTTCTGAGCCGTGCCGGATTTCAATCGGGTTGAGCCAGCAAGGAGTTCGGGTCCCGTATCAACCGCAATCGCATGAGTAGCGAGTTTCGTGATTTCTGACCCCGGATTGCTCGTGATGCCGACAGTAAGGGCGCCGATCTCATTTCCATATTTGAGAGCGCTAATAACATAGGGAGTCCGGCCACTAGCAGCGATTCCGAGAATCACATCCTTCGAGTTAGCCTCAATCTTTTTCAACTCTTCAATACTCGCCTCTTCATTATCTTCAGCAGCCTCTACAGCTTTGCGAAGAGCTACTTCACCACCTGCAATAAATGCGATCACTTCAGTGGGTGCTACAGAGAAGGTTGGTCCAAGTTCTGCTGCATCGAGAACTCCGAGGCGACCCGAAGTACCTGCGCCAAGATAAATAAGGCGTCCGCCTTGCATCATTCGATCGATGATGCCGTCAATAACAATCTTTATTGTTGGGAGAACTTCTGAGATTGCCTTAGGAACTTCAGCATCACTCTCATTCATGACTTGGAGTAATTCGCCGACTGTCATGACATCAAGGAGCGCAAATTTCTCATCAACCTGCTCGGTGCGCAGGGCCGCTAATTCCTCTTTAGAGGTCATGTCAGAAGGATAGAGCAGGAATGCGCTTCCTGGCGAGAAAGAGTTAGAAGATTAAAAGCCAGTCTTCTGATTGCGCTTAGCATTGAGGGTTTGACCCTTTTGAAGGGATTCAACGCGGGCCTTCTCCATCAAGCCAGCAACCTTTACCGAGATTCCGGCATCTGATGTGGCGAGGATTCGGGCAGCAAGTAAGCCAGCGTTCTTCGCATTACCGATACCGACAGTTGCGACTGGAATTCCTGCAGGCATCTGCACGATCGAGAGCAATGAATCCATGCCATCCAAATACTTGAGTGGCACTGGTACGCCAATAACAGGAAGGGTTGTTGCGGCCGCGATCATGCCTGGCAGATGTGCAGCGCCACCAGCGCCAGCGATGATGACTTTGAAACCAGAGCTGATGGCAGAGTGTGCAAAGGAGAGCATCTCATCAGGTGTGCGATGTGCGCTGACGACATTTGTCTCATACTCGATGCCACATTCATCCAAGATTGCGGCCGCTTCCTGCATGATCGGCCAATCCGAATCGGATCCCATCACAATAGCTACTGGCTTACTCATCGATCGCTCCGCTCAGATAATCAATTGCATGGTCGACTTCCTGGGTTAATTCTACGAGATCGCTGCCAAGGAGCGTGACATGGCCGATCTTGCGACCTGGCTTTACCTCTTTGCGATAGTGATGGAACTTCAAGCCGGGCGTGCGAGCCATGAGGTGCAGGTACGGCCTATACATATCGGACTTCTCTCCGCCCAAGATATTTCCCATCACTGCCCAATCACTCGTCCGCGAAGTATCACCAAGTGGAAGATCCAAGACGGCGCGAAGGTGTTGCTCAAATTGTGAGGTGACTGCACCCTCAATCGTCCAGTGACCTGAGTTATGAGGACGGAGGGCAAGTTCATTAATAATAAAGTGATCGCCGACTTGGAAGAGTTCAACTGCCATCACTCCAACTAAGTTGATGCCTTGCGCAATAGTGAGGGCGATGCTGCTTGCTGCAATTGCGAGTTCATCAGAGAGATCCGGAACTGGGGTCACTGTTGTAGTGCAGATGCCATCTTTTTGCACAGTCCATGTTGGTGACCAGGTTGCAGCCTGTCCATGGGGAGATCTCGCCACCATGATCGCAATCTCGCGGGTGAAATCTAACTTCTCCTCGAGAAGCAGCGGAGTTGGAAGCGCATCTAACTCTTCTTGGTTATTGACGACCCAGACACCACGTCCGTCATATCCACCAGTGGGCGCTTTGGCAATAAGCGGGAAGTCGATCGTTGGAGTTCCACCCACATACTTTTGATAACGCGGATTAGGTAGTTCGAGCTCTTCCATCTTCTCGCGCATTGCAAGCTTGTCTTGCGAATATATAAAAGAATCTGCACGCGGATAGACCCGCACGCCATTGGCTTCGAGTGTTCGGATAACTGATTGCGGAACTTGCTCGTGTTCAAAAGTGACGACGTCGCAACTCTTGGCAAAGGCGAGCACTTGCTCTGAATTCTTGTAATCACCAAGGACGAAGTCGCAGACCTGGGCAGCAGAGTCATCTGGGATAGCTGCAAAGACACTTAAAGAGATTCCGAGTTCGGTGGCAGGAGCGACCATCATGCGAGCCAACTGGCCTGCACCTATTACTCCAACTTTTGGAAAGCTCACTGCCTTAGTTTATAGATAGATGCGTGATATCGCCGACGCTGATGATTGCACCTGAATCAAGGAGCAATTCACCATTAGCCGATATCCCGGTAACAGTGCCCACGATGGTTGAGCCATCTGGCAATTGGGCCGAGACCCGCTTGCCCATGGTGGCGCTGGAATCGAGGTAATCATCGATCAAATCTTCCATCGACTCCCCTGTCTCCCACTCTGCGAGATTAAAGGCGATCTCCTTCAAGATAGCAGGTAAGAGCTGATTGCGATCTGGACTCTCTCCAGTTGTTAAGAGGATAGATGATGCAGTCGGAACCGGAAGTTGATCTTGCGTCATCGAAACATTGAGGCCGACACCAATGACAATGCCGTTGCCATGAATCTCACAGAGAATGCCGCCAACTTTTCCAAGGTCACTCAAAATATCGTTTGGCCACTTGGTAAAGAATTCAATTCCTAAAACTTCTGCAACAGATAGGCCGACGAGTAGCGGAATAAATCCCCACTCACTCTGTGGTCGTTGTGGTTGCACAAATGCCGAGAAGAGGAGTCCACTTCCTTTTGCAGATTCAAAGGTGCGATCAAGTCGCCCGCGACCAGCGGATTGATATTCTGCAACAATGACATCACCATGCTGTGGTGATGATGATTTCAATGCAGATTGAGTCGAGTCGATGCTCTCCACTACTTTTACTGACCAGTAGCCCTGAGCAAGAGCGTCATTGATACTCGTTTGTTGTAGCTCCACCGTAGTACCCTATAACCGTGACTGACGAGAGAATTGCAAAACGCCATGCAGAAGGCAAGTTAACCGCCCGCGAACGTATTGATCGCTTGGTCGATGATGGCTCATTCGTAGAATTTGATCAGCAGATTGAAGATGGTGTCATCACTGGTTATGCAACCGTTGATGGCCGAACCATCGCGCTTTACTCACAAGACTTCCTTGTTAAAGGTGGCAGCCTTGGTGAGATGACCGGTAAGAAGATTGTGAAGGTCATGGACTTCGCTCTTAAGAGCGGTGTTCCATTAATCGGTCTCAACGATTCTGGTGGCGCTCGTATTCAAGAGGGCGTGGTTGCGCTCAGCCAATATGGCGAGATCTTTAAGCGCAATGTTCGATCATCTGGCGTCATCCCACAGATCTCAGTGATCATGGGACCTTCTGCAGGTGGCGCGGTTTACTCCCCTGCCCTCACTGACTTTGTCATCATGGTCAATAAGACCTCAAATATGTTTATTACTGGCCCAGATGTCATCAAGGCTGTTACTGGTGAAGAAGTCGCCATGGAAGAGCTCGGCGGCGGACTTACCCATAGCTCGAAGACCGGCAACTCCCATTACCTTGCAGATAATGAAGATGATGCCTTGGATTATGTGAAGGCGCTCCTCTCTTTCTTACCTTCGAATAACTTAGATGACTCACCTGTCTTCCAGGCCACCGAGTCGATGGATTTCTCACCATCAGATCGCGCACTTGATTCGCTCGTTCCAGATAATGCGAATAAGCCATATGACATGCGAATCTTGGTTGAGGCGCTCTTGGATGAAGCTGACTTCCTCGAAGTCCACGCGCTCTTCGCTCCAAATATTCTCGTTGGCTTCGGTCGCATTGAAGGTCGCTCGGTCGGCATCATCGCCAACCAGCCATCACAGTTCGCCGGCACACTCGATATCGATGCATCCGAGAAAGCGGCACGCTTTGTCCGACTCTGTGATGCCTTTGGAATTCCAGTCATTACTCTCGTGGATGTTCCTGGTTTCTTGCCTGGTACCGAACAAGAGTGGGATGGGATCATCCGCCGCGGTGCAAAGTTAATTTATGCATACGGTGAAGCCTCGGTTCCGCTTATTACGGTGATCACTCGCAAGGCCTATGGCGGCGCTTACATCGTGATGGGCTCAAAGCAACTTGGTGCGGATGTGAACCTCGCTTGGCCATCGGCTCAGATCGCCGTGATGGGTGCGCAAGGCGCTGTAAATGTCTTGCATCGCCGTGAGATTGCTGCTGATCCATCGGTAGCAGCATCTCTCATTAAGAAGTATGAAGATGAACTTCTCAATCCTTATATTGCAGCTGATAAGGGACTCATTGATGCAGTGATCGAACCGCATCAGACCCGTCGCCAGATCACACTTGCGCTTCGTGCCCTTCGCAATAAGCGCGTTGATCTTCCTGCTCGCAAGCATGGAAATATCCCGCTCTAATGCTGCAAGGAAAACGCCTCACCATTGTTAGCGGAGATCCGACTCGAGAAGAGTATGTAGCGATCTCGCGTGCGATTCGAGAGATTCAGAAGCAAGCCAATCCCGAGAAGAAGTACCGCACCTCGTGGGCAAGGCTCAAGATTAAGAATTCGTTGCCTCGGAAGTGGGGCACAACCCCCTCATGAGCACACGTCGCGTCATCTTGGCTTCGGCCTCACCTTCACGTAAGCGCCTTCTTGAATCCTCAGGAATCACTCCTGAGATCTTTGTCAGCGGCGTCGATGAAGAAGATCCTAATCTATTAGCTTTAAAGCCTTCCGAGATGGTGATCGCACTTGCGATTATGAAGGCGCATACCGTGCGCCAAAACCATCCAGTCGGCGATAACGCCCTTGTGATCGGATGCGACTCCACCTTTGAATTTAATGGCGAGAACCTTGGTAAGCCGCTCACTCGCGATGCCGCAATCGCTCGCGCGAAGCTGATGCGCGGTAAGAGCGGCTACTTGCATACCGGCCACAGCGTCATCGATACCGCTCAAGATATTGAGGTATCTGATATCTCAACCTCGAAGGTAACTTTTGTAGATATGACTGACCGTGAGATCGAAGAGTATGTCGATAGCGGTGAACCACTTCAGGTCGCTGGCGGTTTCACACTCGATGGCCGTTCAGCGCCTTTTATTTCACATATCGATGGTGATCCCAGCGGCATCATCGGTCTATCACTTCCAACGTTGCGCAAAATTATGATTAATCTCGGTTTGGAATGGGGAGATCTGCTGTGAGCACATCCGTAAAGAAGATCACTGCAGTCCTGATCGCAAACCGTGGTGAGATCGCTGTTCGCGTGGCGCGTGCCTGCCGTGACCACGGCATCCGCTCTATTGCTATCTACTCTGATGAAGATCGCAGCGCCCTGCACGTTGCAATCGCTGATGAAGCCTTCGCACTCAATGGTCTATCCGCTGCGGAAAGTTATTTAGATCAAAATAAGATCATTGCGATCGCGAAGAGCTCTGGCGCTGATGCAGTTCACCCTGGCTATGGCTTCCTCTCAGAGAATGCTGACTTCGCACAGAAGGTGATCGATGCCGGACTTATCTGGATCGGACCTTCACCTGATGCCATCCGATTGCTCGGTGACAAGGTATCGGCTCGTAAGATCGCGGCAGAAGTTGGTGCACCTCTTGTTGCCGGAACTATTGACCCAGTCGATGACCCACAGGAGATCGTTGATTTCGCCAAGCAACATGGCTTGCCAGTTGCAATCAAGGCGGCGCATGGTGGTGGTGGACGTGGCCTCAAGGTTGCTCGCACCATTGAAGAGATTCCAGAATTATTCGCCTCTGCAGTGCGTGAAGCCATTACTGGCTTTGGTCGTGGTGAGTGCTTCGTAGAGCGTTACCTCGATAAGCCACGTCACGTAGAAACCCAGGTCTTGGTCGATAGCCACGGTAATGCCGTTGTTGTCTCAACTCGAGATTGCTCACTTCAACGTCGACACCAAAAGCTCGTTGAAGAAGCACCTGCACCATTCTTAACCCCCGCCCAACAAGAGCAGCTCTACTCATCGAGTAAGGCAATCATGAAGAAGGCTGGCTATGTTGGCGCAGGTACCTGCGAATTCTTGATCGGCGTCGACGGCACGATCTCCTTCCTCGAAGTTAATACCCGCTTGCAGGTAGAGCACCCAGTCTCCGAAGAAGTCACTGGTATCGATCTGGTGCGCCAGCAGTTCCGCATCGCATCAGGTGAGGCGATTGATCCGGTGGATCCAATCGTTCGTGGCCACTCGATTGAGTTCCGTATTAATGGTGAGGATCCAGGAAATGGCTTCCTCCCTTCACTTGGCACCATCACCAACTGGGAAGTTCCATCAGGCCCAGGAGTTCGCGTGGACGCTGGATTCGACTATGGCCACACCATCGGATCGCACTTTGATTCATTGCTAGCAAAGTTGATCGTCACGGGTTCGACTCGTGAAGAGGCGATCTCTCGTGCCAAGCGTGCACTGCAAGAGTTCCAGATCGGCGGTCTCGCAACGGCGCTACCGTTCCATCGCGCGATCCTTGAAGATCCAAATTATGTTGAAGATTTCAAGGTCTACACCAGCTATATCGAGAACGAATTCGATAATCAGATCCCTGCCTTCTCGTACAAGGCCGGCGTCGCGCAGACCAAGGTCACCTCTCAGAAGATTGTGACAGAAGTAAATGGCAAGCGCTTTGAAGTTGTTGTTCACTCAGAAGAGGAACAGCATCGCCGCCACAAGATTCGCTCAAATGTCTTGAGCGCTAACTCGGGAAATACTCTCAACTCTCCGATGCAGGGCACCGTCGTGAAGATCCTTAAGGCAAATGGCGAGCGCGTGAAGGCTGGCGATCTCGTCGTCGTCCTTGAGGCGATGAAGATGGAGCAGCCACTCATTGCCCATCGTGATGGCGTCATTGAGAAGCTCACCGTCTCGGTTGGCCAGACAGTCGCAAGCGGTGCAACGTTGTGCCTGATTGAGGATGCCGACTAAATTGCTCCTATGAGCGATCTCTATCAAGACCCAATCGGTGCGGCAGTAGCTGCCGCAACAAAGCTTGTGCAATTAACAGGTAAGAGTTCGCACCACGTAGCACTTGTGATGGGATCTGGCTGGGGATCTGCCACTGATGCACTCGGAACTCCAACGCATGAGTTCGCTGCAACTGATCTACCGGGCTTCTTGGCACCGACAGTTGCTGGTCATGGCGGAGTTATTCGTTCCTATGATTTACAAGGCCCGTCCGGCACTATCCACGCGCTCGTCTTCTTGGGTCGCACCCATCTCTATGAGGGTAAGGGCATTGAGCCAGTAGTACATGGCGTACGCACCGCTGTTAAAGCCGGTTGCAAGGTCGTTGTACTGACTAATGCTTCAGGTGGCGTCAACCTTGAATATCGAGTCGGACAACCGATCATTATCAGCGATCACATCTCACTCACTGGCGTGAGCCCATTAACGGGTGCAACCTTCGTTGATCTCACAGATCTTTATAGCAAGCGCATTCGCGAGATCGTTAAGCAGGCCGATCCTTCACTTGCCGAAGGTGTTTATGTTCATCTGCGCGGACCTGCCTATGAGACACCGGCTGAAATTACCTATGTGCGAACCATCGGTGGAGATCTCGTTGGTATGTCCACAGTGCCAGAAGCAATTGCGGCACATGCACTTGGTGCAGAGGTTCTTGGAATCTCACTCGTCACGAATGCGGCCGCTGGAGTGACAGGTGAAAAATTGAACCATGAAGAAGTAATGGCTGCTGGCAAAGCTGCTGCTGGTCGTATGGGTGAACTACTGAGCAAGGTCTTGCCACAGCTATGAGCCTCGACGCAGCACTCGTTGCTGAGGTGAAGGAGTGGATCGCACTCGATCCATCACCCGAAGATGCTGCACTCTTAGAGAAGTGGCTCGATGAAGGAAACGAAACTGATCTTCGCCGTTGCTTCAATGGCTTCTTGCAATTTGGAACCGCTGGACTTCGCGGACCGATTGGGCCTGGCCCATCGTGCATGAACCGCGCGGTTGTTCACCGCGCCGCTGCTGGAATCGCTGTCTATATGAAGGCCCGCGGGCTGAAGAAGGTCGTCATCGGCCGTGATGCTCGATATGGCTCTGAGGATTTCACCCGCGAGAGCGCAGAAGTCTTCATGGGCGCAGGTATGGATGTCTCTGTCTTGCCACGACCAATGGCGACCCCAGTTCTTGCTTACGCAACCACTGCACTGGGCGCAGACGTTGGAATCATGGTCACAGCTAGCCACAACCCCCCATTAGATAATGGTTATAAGGTCTATCTCGGCGGGACCGTCGATGGCACCCGCTACGCCGGATCACAGATCGTCTCCCCTGCTGATATTCAAATCGCTTCTGAAATTTCTAAGATTGACCAGCTCGCACCTAAGAAGGGCGGCTGGGTAGAACTTGATGATGCCATCTTCGATGAGTACGTCAATAAGACTGCGGCACTTGCTCGTAGCAAGAATGAATTAAAGGTTGTCTACTCAGCGATGCATGGCGTTGGTAGCGAGAGTGTAGAAGCGGTCTTTAAAGCCGCAGGATTCTCTGCCATCCACTTCGTTGAAGAGCAACGCCAACCAGATCCAGCTTTTCCAACAGTCGCATTCCCAAATCCAGAAGAGCCTGGCGCTATTGATCTCTCACTCGCTCTTGCCAAGAAGATTGATGCAGATATCGTCATTGCAAATGATCCGGATGCAGACCGTTGTGCTGCTGCGATTAATGATCCTACAACTGGCTGGCGGATGCTTCGCGGTGATGAAGTCGGTGCCATCTTGGGTCACTACATCGCTACAACAATGAAGGAGTCAACCGAAGGTAAGGCCTTTGGAAATTCCATCGTCTCATCGTCGATCTTGAAGAAGATTGCGGATAAGCATGGTATTGAATTTAAAGAGACGCTCACTGGCTTTAAGTGGTTAGCGAAGATCGAAAACCTTCGATATGGCTATGAAGAAGCCCTTGGTTACGCCGTTGACCCAACAAGTGTGAATGACAAGGATGGCGTCTCTGCCGCTCTCATCATCGCTCAATGCGCTGGTGAATTAAAGGCAGCCGGTCGCACCATGGCTGATTACTTGGATGAGATCTGGCAGGCATATGGCTTCCATGCGACCGAACAGATCTCGATCCGAGTCAACAGTATTGCTCAGGTCGATACCTTGCTCGACTCACTTCGTAAGAATCCACCACAGTCGATCGGTGGCTACGCCCTGACCCAAGCAGATGATTTAGAGCGACCAACCGATGGCCTACCGCCTACCAATGGCTTGCGTTACTGGTTTGGGCCCAATCTGCGGGTGATTATCCGTCCAAGTGGGACCGAGGCGAAGATGAAGTGTTATATCGAGCTCTGTGCGCCTCAGAATGAAGCGATGGTGATCTTGCCGGTTTTGAGAAGTGAGCTCGCCGCTTTAATGGCAGTCGAGTAAGCCTTTCCGTCGCCGACAAGAGCCATTCCCACGCCAGCATCGACCACGGTGTACTTCTTGCCATAGATATTCGGGTTGGTCTGAAGAACGTCGCCGATTGGATAATCATTGACTGCATTCCAAATCGCATCATAGGAAGCGTTCTCTAAGTGCTTGGTAAATGCACCAATCAAAACGGCTTTAGAAGTTGACGATTGCAACCAATATTGATCAGGTAATACGCCGATCAGTTTGAGCGGTTTCTTTGCGGTGTTAAGGGCAAGCACCGAATCAAGAAGCGTTGAGTTCTTCTCCCAATTTGAATACACAACATCGACTCCACTTACATGAAGATTCGTGAGAGCCGCTGTTGGAGTTGTCTCCAGTGGAATCACAATAGATGCAGAGATCTTAGGCTTGATTGATTTTGCACCCTGAACAAAAGCGGCACCTTGGGCAGGCGACGATGGGAAGGAGACATCCCCGACGAAGCCAACCTTATTTGACTTAGATGCACTCGCCGCTAGAACACCAGCCAGGTAAGCACCCTGCTGTTCGTCAAAGACCAGTGATTGCACATTCAGGTTAGAGATATTTCCATCGTCGATAATCTCAAAGCTGAGGGTTGGAAATTCTTTACTCACAGTGCGAACTGAATTTTCGTACCCGCTGCCCACCGCGATGATGGTTGTGTAACCGGCGTTAGCCAGGAAACGTAACCGGCGTGATCGATCCTTCTCGGTTCCGTCAGTGACCATCTCGCGAATATTAAAAGATGTGAGTTTGAGATTCTTCTTCGCTAAATCCACGCCCATTGCAACCGCATCATTCGCTGCCTTATCGCCACGACCGCCTACGTCATAGGCGATTGCGATCTTGATCGCAGGGTCAGCAGCGCGTGCTGACGGGACTACAAGAGCAAGGATCGAGAGCGCTGTAGCGCTGGAAAGCAGCCATTTACGGCTAGCCACGTGGGATCAACCCCAGTGCGTCATAGGCCTTGCGGACGGTCTCATCAGCAACAGCCGCAGCCTTCTCGGCCCCAACCTTGAGCAGGCGAGTGAGTTCACCCTTATCTTGCAAGAGCTCCTCGGTGCGAGTTCGAATTGGATCTAGGTGAGCTGTAACAACTTCTGCGACGGCGCCCTTGAAATCTCCATACCCCTTGCCGGCGAACTCTGCTTCAAGTTCTGCAATTGATCGACCCGAGAAGGCCGAGTGAATGGTGAGTAAGTTCGAGATACCTGGCTTCTTCACTTCATCGAAGATTACTTCGCGACCATCGTCAGTTGTGGCGCTCTTAATTTTCTTTGTGTTGGCAGCAGCTGTATCAAGGAGTTCGATGAGACCGGCAGTCGATGATGAAGATTTTGACATCTTTGCCAATGGATCTTGGAGATCGTAGATCTTTGCGCCAGCCTTGAGAATGTAGCCTTCAGGGATCGTGAAGATCTCCTTATAAGTCGAGTTGAAGCGTCCGGCAAGATCACGAGTGAGTTCGATATGTTGGCGCTGATCTTCTCCGACCGGGACATACTGTGGTTGGTAGAGCAAGATATCGGCAGCCTGCAACATCGGATAAGTAAAGAGGCCAACAACGGTACGGTCGCTTCCACTCTTTGCCGATTTATCTTTGAACTGTGTCATGCGACTTGCTTCGCCAAAACCGGTAATACATTCCATAATCCAACCTAATTGGTTATGGGCATGGACGTGCGATTGAATGAAGAGCGTTGATTTCTCGGGGTCGATACCGAGCGCGATCAGTTGAGCAGCTGAAGCGAGAGTCGCATCGCGAAGTTTGGTTGGTTCGACACCGCCGGTAAGGGCGTGGAGGTCGACGACGCAGTAATACGTATCGTGCGAGCTCTGGAGTTCGACCCATTGACGGACGGCGCCCAAGTAGTTGCCGAGGTGGAATGAACCACTCGTTGGCTGGATTCCTGATAGCGCGCGTGCCTTACTCATAGACCTATCTTATTCTGCAGATTGAGTTCGCGAGATCAATAGCTGACCAGCACGCTTGCCCTCGACGGTCAGCACTGTGACGGTGATGCCCTCGATCGTGATGAGATCGTGCGCCTCTGGGATTCGCCCAAGTGAGTGCATCACAAATCCACCGGCTGTCTCGTACGGGCCTTCTGGGAGCGCAATTTCAGTCTGTTCGTAGAGATCTTCGAGTGAGATCAAGGCATCGACTTCGAAATCGCCGACCTTAGTCTGAGCTGTCACTTCGCCAACTACGGCGTCATATTCATCATGAATATCACCGACAAAACATTCAACGAGATCTTCAAGAGTAACGATGCCGTCAGTGCCACCGTATTCATCGAGCACTACTGCGATATGTGAACGCTTGCTGCGCATCTCGGTGAGGGCAGGTAAGACACCCTTTGTACCAGGAAGATAAACGATCGGACGCATATATTCCAAGATGCTCTTACTTGAATCACTCTCACTCAATTTGAGTAGATCGCGAATATGTAAGAAGCCAATAACTTCATCACTGGATCCACGAGTGACTGGATAACGCGAATGTGAAGTTTCGATTGCGAACTTTTTTGCTTCGGCAATAGTGAGAGCAACATCGAGGAAATCAACTTCGATCCGCGGAACCATAATCTCGTGAAGTGAGAGATCGCCAGCGTTGAAGACATCTTCCAAAATATCGCGCTCTTCTACCGTCAGCGCATTGTGACCTGTAACGAGTTCGACGAGTTCAGATTCAGACATTTGCGAGCGAACTTCTTCAGGTTTAAGGCCAAAGATGCGGACCACGGTATCTGTTGATTTAGATAAGAGCCAGATAGTAGGAGCAAAGATACGAGCGATTCGATCAATCATCGGTGCGCTAGCGAGCGCAATCTTCTCGGTGCGATAGAGCGCTAAACGCTTTGGAACGAGTTCCCCAAAGACGAGAGAGATGTAGGCGATAACGGTTGTGAGACCAACAAGTGATATGAGCGTTGCGACCCCGTGGCTGACGCCCCAATCCTCTAATCGAGGAATGACAAAGTCGGTTCCGATTCGATCCGCACCTAACGCCGCAGAGAGGAAGCCACAGAAGGTCACGCCGACTTGGGCAGCAGCGAGGAAACGGTTGGGGTTCTTCGCAAGATCT
>Ga0214200_1000248_pt1 | contig 15267 bp, 17 predicted proteins | sample TroBogEpilimnion_7_FD_153038 | JGI IMG/M metagenome (GOLD analysis project Ga0214200, IMG submission 153038) | Freshwater microbial communities from Trout Bog Lake, WI - 23OCT2008 epilimnion | ecosystem: Environmental > Aquatic > Freshwater > Lake > Epilimnion/Euphotic zone | place: Trout Bog... | reverse complement strand
CTATTTCCTTTTCGTACTTTTCTTTTAATCTCGGTACCAACTTCATTTTTTACCTTTTTTTATTTTTGCAATTTCTTTTTTTTCATTTTTTAATTCTACTTTTTTTTCTACTTTTGTATCTTTTTTCTTTTCTACTGTTTTAGCTGAATCTAATTTAACTACATTTGAAATATCCATCGGTCTTTCAATTTTTACGATTCCACCTTTTTTTTCTTTAGTTGGTTTTTGATGTTTAGTTTTCTCATTAAGACCTTTTACTAAAATTTTTTTTAATTCTGGAAACACCTTAATAACATTTCCAGTTTTACCTTTGTCGTCACCAGTAATTACTTTAACAGTATCACCTTTTTTAATTTTTAATTTAATCATAAAACCTCCGGGGCTAACGAAATTATTTTCATAAAACTTTTGTTTCTCAACTCTCTTGTAACTGGTCCAAATATACGAGTTCCAATTGGCTCTCCATTTGGCTGAACTAAAACAGCTGCATTTGCATCAAACTTAATTGAAGTTCCGTCTAGTCTTTTAATTTCTTTTCTTGTTCTAACAATAACAGCTTTGTGAACGTCTCCTTTTTTAACTTTTCCTTTAGGAATAGCGTCTTTTATTGAAACAACAATTATATCACCAATTGTTGCATATCTTCTTTTAGATCCACCTAACACCTTTATACATTCAACTTTTCGAGCACCTGTATTATCAGCAACTAGTAGTTCAGTTTGTACTTGTATCATTTTTTTTCCTCAATTAGTGTCCATCGCTTCAATTTGGAAATAGGTCTGCTCTCAATAATGGAAACTAAATCTCCGACTTTTGCAATTTCTTTTTCATCATGAGCATAATATTTTTTATTTGTAGTAATAACTTTTTTAAAAACTGGATGAGCAAATCTTCTGCTGACTTGAACAACTATAGTTTTTTTACCTTTATCACTTACTACTTTTCCTTTTAAAATTCTTTTAACCATTTCTTTATTTTGTAAAATTAATAAATGTTTTAATTTTTGCGATTGTTCTTCTATTATTTTTTACGCTAGAAGTATCAGTTAATTGACCGCCTTTTTTCTTAAATCTTAAATTAAATTGTTCTTTTTTTAATTTTTCTAACTCAGAAAAAAGTTGATCTTTTGATAATTTTTTAATTTCTTTTATTTTTAGCATTACAATGTACCTAATCTTTTTACCATTTGAGTTTTTATTGACAATTTTGCTTTTGCTAATTCAAAAGCTTCTTTTGCGACACTTTCTTCAACTCCATCTATTTCAAAAATGATTCTTCCTGGCTTTACTCTAAATACGTAATATTCTAATCCGCCTTTACCTTTTCCCATTCGAACTTCAATAGGTTTTTTAGTGACAGGAATATTCGGGAAAATTCTAAGCCATACACGACCAGCTCTTTTCATATGTCTAGTTAAAGCAACTCTCGCAGCTTCTATTTCCTTAGAAGTTACTCTGTTAGGTTCTATTGCTTTAAGACCAAAAGAACCAAAATTTAAAGTAGACCCTCTATGAGCTATTCCATGTATTTTTCCTTTAAATGCTTTTCTGTATTTTGTTCTAGCTGGCTGCAACATTTTCTTTCCCTGTTAAAATTTTATTTTCTTCATCAATTTTTTTTCTGTCTTTTTCAAAAACAATTCCTTTATAAATCCATACTTTTACGCCAATAATTCCATATGTAGTTTCTGCTTCTGCTTCTCCATAATCAACGTCAGCTCTTAAAGTATGAAGCGGAATACTTCCTTCTCTTAACCATTCTGTTCTTGCAATTTCAGTTCCAGCTAATCTCCCAGCTACTGTTACTTTAATTCCTTTTGCTCCTAACCGTAACGTTGACTGCATCGCTCTTTTCATTGCTTTTCTGTATGCAATCCTTTTTTCAAGTTGCTGAGCAACGTTTTCAGCTACCAGGTACGCGTCTAACTCTGGCTTTCTTATTTCTTTAATATTAACAGACACATCTGAACTTGAAATTTTATTCAAATTATTTTTAATTTTATCAATATCCGAACCTTTTTTTCCAATTACAAATCCAGGTCTTGAGGTGTAAATTGTTACAATACATTTTTTAGTTGGTCTTTCGATAAAAATTTTGGAAATACCAGAATTCTTTAAATTCTCCTGTATATATTTTCTAATTTTAAAGTCTTCTATTAAATATTGCCCATACTCTTTCTTTTTGGCAAACCACATAGAGTCCCAATTTTTATTTAAACCAAGTCTAAAACTAGTCGGATTAACTTTTTGTCCCATTATTTTGTTGCTTCAGTTAAATTTTTTTTATTTTCGCTAACAACAATTGTTAGATTGCTAAAATGTTTCTTTATTCCAGCAGCTCTTCCTCTTGCTCTTGGCATAAAACGTTTTAGAGTAATACCTTTTCCAACATAAGCTTCTTTGATTATTAAATTATCGATATCTAATTGATTGTTATTCTCTGCATTTGCAATTGCAGATTTTAGTGTTTTTTTAATTTCTTTAGCTACTCTCTTATTAGTAAACTCTAAATCTCTCATTGCAATATTTGCATTTTTTCCTCTAATGCTTTTTAAAATATTATTAATTTTACGTGGACTTGATCTTAAATTTTTATAAATAGCTTTAACTTGATTTAAATCTTTATTTTTTGACATCTTTTTTCTCACTTTCTGCTGGGGCTGCTTTCTTGTCAGCTGGTGTATGACCAAAGAATTGTCTAGTTGCTGAAAACTCGCCTAATTTATGTCCAACCATTTCTTCTGAAATAGTCACAGGGAAAAATTTCTTTCCGTTATGAATTTCAAAAGTTAAACCTATAAATTCAGGAATTATTGTAGATTTTCTAGACCAAGTTTTAATAGGTTTTTTTATTCCTTGTTCTTTATGTTTTTGAGCTTTTTTCATCAAACTCATTTCGACAAAAGGCCCTTTCCAAACGGATCTACTCATAATTAATTAATGTTCCTCTTTTTTTTTCTAGAAATAATATATTTGTTAGTATTTTTATTTTTTCGAGTTTTTTTACCTTTAGTTTTTATTCCCCAAGGTGTAACTGGATGACGACCTCCATTAGTACGACCTCCGTGCGGGTGATCAACCGGGTTCATTGCAATACCTCTTGTTTGCGGTCTAATACCTAACCATCTACTTCTACCTGCTTTACCAATTTTAATATTTTTTTGATCTGGATTAGAAACTGCTCCAATTGTTGCCTTGCATAAACTTAGAACTTTTCTAACTTCGCCTGAGGCTAATCTTAAAGTCGTGTAATCTTGATCGTGGCTCATTATTTGAACTGATGAACCAGCAGATCTAGCTATAACTGCTCCATTACCAGGTATCATCTCAACATTATGGACAACAGTCGCTGGAGGAATATCAATCAAAGGCATACAATTTCCAATTTCAATGTCTTTTTTTCTTCCAGAATAGATTTTTGTACCAACTTTAATTTCCTGCGGCGCAATAAGATAACTTTGCGTTTTATCTTCATACTCAACTAACATAATATTTGCAGTTCTATATGGATCATATTCAAATCTAATAACTGTTGCCGGCATATCAAATTTATTTCTCTTAAAATCAACAAATCTATATTTCTTTTTATGACCAGCTGAACGGTGTCTAGATGTAATTCTGCCTAGATTATTTCTTCCATGAGATCCTCCGATTCCTGCTGTTAAAGACTTAACAGGTTTTCCTTTCCAAAGACCAGTTCTGTCTAAAATAATGGTTCCTCGAGTTGATTTTGTGTAAGGTTTATAAGTTTTAAGAGCCATAATTAAATTCCTGAAGTAATATCGATTGATTGACCTTTTTTAAGAGTAACAATTGCTTTTTTATATCCAGAAGTACTAGCTGGTCTTCCTCTTACAGTTTTAAATCTAGGTTTAGAATTTATTGTATTAACTTTAATTACATTCACCTTGTATATTTTTTCTATACTTTTTTTAATATTTGATTTGTTGGCAAAATCTGCAACTTTAAAAACAACTTTATTTAAAGAACTTAAGTTTGTCGATTTTTCTGTGACTATTGGTTCTAAAATAATATCGTAAGAATAATTAACAGCTTTCATTATTTTATAAGTCTTTCTTCTAGTTTTTTAATAGATGAATGTGTAAATAAAATTGTATTATACTTTAACACATCATAAACATTTGTTCCTATTTCTGGAATATTTTTAAGATTAGGAATATTTTTAATATTTTTAGTCAATTTTTCATTATCTTTTTTGTCGTAAATTATAAGAGTGCTTTTAGAATTAATTTTTTCTAAAAAGTTACTAAATTCTTTTGTCTTGATGTTTTGAAAATCTTTGTCTGATAATATTTTAATTTTATTATCTTTTGTTTTTGTAGAAAGAGCATGTTTCAATCCTAATTTTCTAACTTTTTTATTAAGTCGTTTAACAGTGTGTTTCCCTTTAGCTTTTGGACCATGCGCAATACCGCCGCCAACAAATATAGGCGCAGTAATATTTCCGTGTCTAGCTCCTCCAGAACCTTTTTGTGGTCCAATTTTTTTTCTAGATCCTGCTACTTCTCCACGAGTTTTGGTATAACCTGTTTTTTTAGTAAATCTGCTGATTTGCCAATCAACAACCATTTTAATTAAATCTTTTCTAGGTTTTAAAGAAAAAATACTATCAGCAAGCTCTATGCTGCCAATTTCTTTTCCGTCAATTCCAACTTCATGTATTTTCATATTAGGCTTTTTTCTCCGGTGCTTTTGCTTGCTTAGTATCAGCACTTTTTTCTTTTTTAGTTGTTTTTTCTTTTAAACCTTCTGCTAAATCGTCTTTAAATGACTGAATTTTGTCTTTCATAGTTCTTTTTGATCTATCTTTTATAGCTTTATTAATTTCAACAATCGCATTTTTTGCACCAGGAACTGATCCTTTCAAAAATAATAAGTTTTTTTCAATATCTGTTTCAATAATTTCTAATCTTTGTATTGTTCTTGAACGATCACCCATATGTCCAGCCATTTTTTTTCCTTTAAAAACTCGTCCAGGATCTTGACGTTGACCGGTAGAACCGTGAGATCTATGAGAAACAGAAACTCCGTGAGTTGCTCTTAATCCTGAAAAATTATGTCTTTTCATAACGCCCGCAAAACCTCTACCGATAGTTCTTGCTTTAACGTCAACAAAATTAATATCTTTAAAAATACTTAAGTTAACATCTGAACCTGGTTTTAAATCACTATCTTTATCTAATCTAAATTCCTTTAAAATTTTTTTAGGTTCTAAAGATTTTTTTGCAAAAAAACCTTTCATTTGGTTAGTAACTTTAGAACTTTTGATATGTCCAAATCCAATCATAACAGCACTGTAACCTCTTTTTTCTTTTGTAATAATATCTACAACTTTACCTGGCTCAACATGAAGCACAGTTACCGGTACAGATTGCCCGTTTTCATAAAACCTTCTGGTCATTCCTATCTTTTTTCCTATCAATCCTAGTGTCATAAATTTATATTTACATTTACATTTATATTTTTATTTCAACATCAACACCTGAGGCCAAATCTAGTTTCATTAAGGCTTCAACTGTTTGTGGAGTTGGGTCTAAAATATCAATCATTCTTTTATGAGTTCTTGTTTCAAATTGCTCTCTGCTTTTCTTATCAATATGAGGAGAGCGAAGAACCGTAAAAATTTCTTTTCTAGTAGGAAGGGGTATCGGGCCTCTTACTTGAGCACCAGTTCTTTTAGCTGTATTAACTATCTCTATTGTAGATTGATCTAAAATCTTATGATCGTATGCTCTTAATTTAATTCTAATATTTTGTTTTTCCATTTATTTAAGCCATCTTCTTAGTTACTTCATCCTGAACATTTTGAGGAACGCGATCATAATGATCAAATTGCATTGTATATTGAGCTCTACCTTGCGACATAGATCTTAAAGTATTTACATAACCAAACATGTTAGCAAGAGGAACCATTGCATTTATAACTGCTGCATTTCCTCTTTTATCTGTGGATCCTACTTGTCCTCTTCTACTGTTTAAATCTCCAATAACGTCTCCCATGTAATCTTCTGGGGTTACTACTTCAACTTTCATAATAGGTTCTAGTAATTTAGGATGTGATTGTAAGCATAATTCTCTAAAACAGTATCTAGCAGCCAATTCAAATGCTAAAGGACTTGAATCCACTTCGTGGTGCAATCCGTCTAAAATTTGAACTTTGTAATCTAATAAAGGAAATCCTGCTAGCACTCCGGAATCAGCAACGCTTAAAATACCTTTTTCAACTCCAGGAATAAATTCACGCGGAATAGATCCCCCTTTAATTAAATTTTCAACTATTCTTCCTTCTCCTTGCGCTAGAGGTTCAACGCCAAGTTTAACTTTTGCAAACTGACCTGCTCCACCACTTTGTTTTTTATGCGTATATTCTAATTTTCCACTTGATGTAATCGTTTCTCTATAAGCGACTTGTGGTGCACCAATGTTTGCTTCAACTTTAAATTCTCTTTTCATTCGATCAACAATAATTTCTAAATGCAATTCTCCCATTCCTTTAATAATTGTCTGACCAGACTCATTATCTGAAGAAACTCTAAATGATGGATCTTCTTTTGCTAATCTGTTAAGTGCCTCTCCCATTTTTTCTTGGTCGTTTTTAGTTTTAGGCTCAACAGCAATCTCTATAACTGGCTCTGGAAAATCCATAGATTCTAAAATAATTGGATTGTTTTTGTCGCACAGAGTATGGCCAGTAATTGTATTTTTAAGACCTGCTAAAGCAACAATATCTCCTGCGCTTGCTTCTTTAATATCTTCTCTATTATTTGCATGCATTAACAACATTCTACCAACACGCTCTTCTTTTCCAGTTTTTGCATTAAGAACACCTGTTCCTGTGCTTAGAGTGCCGGAATAAATTCTAATAAAAGTTAACGAACCAACAAAAGGATCATTTGCAATTTTAAAAGCTAAAGCTGAAAAAGGCTCTGCATCAGAACATTTTCTAATCATCTCATCACCTGTATCTGGATTAGTTCCTTTAACTTGACCAACATCTTTAGGACTAGGTAAATAATCAACAACTGCATCTAAAATTAATTGTACACCTTTATTTTTAAAAGCAGCTCCGCATACTATCGGCACAAACACAAAATTAATTGTTCCTTTTCTAATGCAAGCTTTTAACTCTTCAATTGATGGATCTTTTCCATTCAAGTAATTCTCCATTACTTTTTCATCCTGTTCTACAGCAAGTTCTACGAGTTCTTTTCTATATTTTGTTGCTTGTTCTTTAAGATCGACTGGAATTTCAACGTAATCGAATTTTGCTCCTAAACTTTCATCTTGCCAAACGACACCTTTCATAGAAACTAGATCCACAACTCCTTTAAAAGTGTTTTCTATACCAATTGGTAATTGAAGAACTAATGGCGTCGCTCCCAATCTTTCTCTAATCATATCAACGCACATGAAAAAATTTGCGCCTGTTCTATCTAATTTATTAACAAAACAAATTCTTGGAACTTTATATTTATCTGCTTGTCTCCACACAGTTTCAGATTGAGGTTCAACACCTGCTACACCATCAAAACATGCGACTGCTCCATCTAAAACTTTTAATGATCTTTCAACTTCAATAGTAAAATCAACGTGACCAGGGGTATCAATAATATTAATTCGATGACCTTTCCAAAAACAAGTTGTTGCCGCAGAAGTAATTGTAATTCCTCTTTCTTGTTCTTGTTCCATCCAATCCATTGTTGCTGCACCATCATGCACTTCTCCAATTTTATGTGCTTTTCCTGTGTAATATAAAATTCTTTCTGTTGTAGTAGTTTTTCCAGCATCAATGTGAGCTGCGATTCCTATATTTCTATACTTTTCTATTGGATATTTTTCGCTCATAAATTTACCATCTAAAATGAGCAAAAGCTTTGTTGGCTTCAGCCATTTTGTGAGTATCTTCTCTTTTTTTAATTGCAGCACCTTTATTTGCTGCAGCATCCATTAATTCTTTAACTAATTTTTCTTGCATGCTCTTGTCAGTTCTTTTTCTTGATGCATCAATCAACCAACGAATTGCTAAAGCTTGCGCTCTATCCGCTCTAACATCTACTGGAACTTGATATGTAGCTCCTCCAACTCTTCTAGATTTTACTTCTAAATTAGGTTTAGTATTTTTAATCGCTTCATTAAAAACTTTAATTGGATCATCATTAGTTTTTGATTTAATCAAATCAAATGAACTATATAAAATTCTTTCAGCAACTGTTTTTTTACCTTGGTACATTAAAGAATTCATGAATTTTGTAACAACTTTAGATTTGTAAACTGGATCTGGTGCCACATCTCTTTTTGTTTGCTTTCTTCTACGTGACATAATTATTTAGGTCTCTTTGCTCCGTATTTAGATCTTTGCTGTTTCATTTTAGTAACGCCCTGCGTATCTAAAACTCCTCGAATTGTATGATAACGAACTCCAGGTAAATCTTTCACCCTTCCTCCTCTAATCATTACAACAGAGTGTTCCTGTAAGTTATGTCCTTCTCCTGGTATGTAACTTGTAACCTCAAAACCATTTGAGAGACGTACGCGCGCAACTTTTCTTAATGCCGAATTTGGTTTTTTTGGAGTAGTTGTGTAAACTCTTGTACACACACCTCTTTTCTGAGGACATTCTTCTAGCGCTGGAACTTTATCCCTTACTTTTGGTTTAGTTCTTCCTCGCTTAACTAATTGATTAATAGTTGGCATAATTTTTAAAAATTTATTTAAGGAAGCAACAAGGACTAGTTTTAAGTCTGTTGGTAGTGGTTTAAGTGCTCTAGGGCCTTACATACTACCTTAAAAAAGTTTCCGCATAATACTTAAATTAAACCAAAGGTCAAATTTAAGTTGTATTAAAAATGCTTAATTTATCTTACGAATTGAATGATTTTAACTACTTAGCGGCTTCAATTTTTTCTGGTTCTTTTATCTTGACGCTTTGAGCGTTTTGCAACTCAATATCTCTTTGTCTAGCAATTTTGGAATATTTAAAGGTACTATCTCCTGTTCCAGCAGGAATTAATCTTCCAACAATAACATTTTCTTTCAAACCGTGAAGAACATCTACTTTTCCTTTGATAGCCGCCTCAGTAAGAACTCTCGTTGTTTCCTGGAATGAAGCTGCAGAAATAAATGATTTAGTTTGTAATGAAGCTTTTGTAATTCCTAATAACACAGGTTCAGATTGAGCAGGTTTTTTTCCTTCAGAGGATAATTTTTTATTTAATTCATCAAGATCTATCTTATCAACTAATTCACCTGCTAAATATGACGTATCGCCTGAAGTTTTTATTTCAACTTTTCTTAACATTTGTCTGACGATAACTTCTATATGTTTATCGTTAATAATAACGCCTTGTAATCTGTAAACTTCTTGAACCTCATCTATAAAATAATTTGCTAACGCTTCAATACCTAAAATTCTTAAAATATCATGAGGAGCCGGGCTTCCGTCTAGTAAGTATTCTCCTTTTTTAATTTCTTCTCCAGGATTAAAATTAACTTGTTTGCCTTTTGGAATTAAATATGAAGATTCAACTCCATCTTTGGATTTAATTGTAATTTTTAATTTTCCTCTTACTTCTTTACCAAATTCAATTTTACCATCATTTTCAGCAATTATTGCTCCTTCTTTAGGTTTTCTTGCTTCAAATAATTCTGCAACACGAGGTAATCCTCCTGTAATATCTTTTGTTTTAGAGGTAGCTTTTGGTAAACGAGCTAAAACGTCTCCTGCATTTACTTTATCTCCGTCTTCTACAGATAAAATTGTTTCCGGAACTAAATAATATCTTGCTTCATTGTCGTCAGCTTTTTTAACAACTTTTCCTTTATTATCTCTTAAAGTAATTCTAGGTTTAAGATCTAAATTTTTAGATTGTCCTCTCCAATCTAAAACTACTTTTGATGAAATTCCTGTAGTTTCATCAGTAACATCTGTGATCGAAGCACCATCAATTAAATCAACAAAACTTACAACTCCTTCAGTCTCGGAAATTACTGGCAAAGTATATGGATCCCATTCACAAATTTTTTGGTTCTTTTTAACTGGTTGATCATTTTTTACAAAAAGTTTTGATCCATAAGGTATTTTATATATCGCTACGTTAGTTCCGTTCTTCTCAATGATTAATTCTGTATTTCTTCCCATAACAATCAATTGCTTGTTAGAATCTTCAATCAAATTATTATTAGAAATTTTTAAAATACCGTCAGATGGAGATGTAATTGATGAATCTTGTTTAATTTGAGCTGTTCCTCCAACGTGAAAAGTTCTCATAGTAAGCTGTGTTCCGGGCTCACCGATAGATTGAGCGGCTATCATTCCAACGCACTCTCCAATTGCAACTGGTCTTCCTCTAGCTAAATCTCTTCCATAACAAGTAGCACAAATTCCATCTTTGGCCTCACATGTGATTGGTGAGTACACTTCTATAGATTTCACTCCTGCCGAGTCCATTAATTCACACTGCTTTTCTTCGATTAATTGTTTAGCTTTAACAATAACTTCTCCTGTATTTGGAGCTTTAATATCTTTTGCTGCAACTCTTCCTAGTGATCTCTCCGTTAAACTGACGATAACATTTCCACCCTCAATAATTTCATGGACATTAATATGTTTTTTAGTGCCACAGAATTTTAATCTTACAATAACGTCTTGAGAAACATCGCACAATCTTCGAGTCAAATATCCAGAGTTTGCTGTTTTTAAAGCAGTGTCAGCTAAGCCTTTTCTTGCACCGTGAGTTGAGGTAAAATATTCAAGAACTGTTAATCCTTCTTTAAAATTAGAAATAATTGGGGTTTCTATAATCTCTCCAGATGGTTTTGCCATCAATCCTCGCATGCCAGCTAGTTGTTTCATTTGAGCAGCTGAACCTCTAGCCCCTGAATCGGCCATCATAAATATGGAATTTGTTTTAATTGATCCGTCAGTATTTGTTTTTGATGTAGAAATAATTTTCATCATTTCACTTGCAATTTTATCAGTACATTTCGACCATTGATCGACTACTTTATTATATTTTTCACCTTTAGTGATTAGGCCTTCCGAGTATTGAGTTTCGTATTCTTCAACCATTTTCTTAGCGTCAGAAATAATGTTAACTTTAGTGTCTGGAATAACTAAATCATCTTTTCCAAAAGATATTCCTGCTTTGAAAGCATGAAGAAAACCTAAACTCATTAGTTTATCGCAGAAGATAACTGTTTCTTTTTGTCCGCAATATCTAAAGATAATATCAATTAATTCAGAGATTTGTTTTTTAGTGAGAAGCTTATTAACTAAATCAAATGCAATCTTATGATGTTTTGGTAGAATACTAGATAAAATAAACCTTCCTACGCTACTCTGGTAGGTTTTTATAACTAATTTATTTTTTTCATCTACCGTTTCAAATCTTGAAATAATTTTTGAATGAATATTAATAGATTTACTCTCAAGAGCTTGATTAATTTCATCTAAATTTAAAAAATATCCAACTGGCTTAGTTTCTATAGTACCAAAAAATTGCGACATATAATAAATACCAAGAACCATGTCTTGTGATGGAACTATAATAGGCTTACCATTTGATGGACTTAATATATTGTTTGTCGACATCATTAAAACTCTAGCTTCTAACTGAGCTTCTAAGCTTAGTGGCACATGAACCGCCATTTGGTCACCATCAAAATCAGCATTAAAAGCAGCTGTTGTTAATGGGTGCAGTTGTATAGCTTTTCCTTCAATTAAAATTGGTTCAAAAGCTTGAATTCCTAATCTATGAAGTGTTGGCGCTCTATTTAAAAGAATAGGATGCTCTCTAACTACCTCTTCTAAAATATCCCAAACTTCAGATTTTTCTTTTTCAACTATTTTTTTAGCTTGCTTAATAGTTGTGGCTAATCCGAGTTTATCTAATTTCGCATAAATAAATGGTTTAAAAAGTTCCAAAGCCATTTTTTTTGGTAGACCACACTGATGTAATTTAAGCTCTGGACCAACAACAATTACAGATCGTCCAGAATAGTCTACACGCTTACCTAATAAATTTTGTCTAAACCTTCCCTGTTTACCTTTTAGCATATCAGCTAAAGATTTTAATGGTCTTTTTCCTGTTCCAGTAATTACTCGACCTCTTCTTCCGTTATCGAATAATGCATCTACCGCTTCTTGCAGCATTCTTTTTTCATTTCTTACAATAATATCTGGAGCTCTTAACTCCATTAATCTTTTAAGACGATTATTTCTGTTTATTACTCTCCTATATAAATCATTAAGATCTGAGGTTGCAAATCGACCACCATCAAGAGGAACTAAAGGTCTAAGCTCCGGTGGAATAACTGGAATCACTGTTAAAATCATCCATTCTGGCTTATTTCCAGAATTAATAAAATTTTCAACTAATTTTAATCGTTTAATTGTTCTCTCTTCAGCTACTTTTGAAGTTGTTGTTTTAAGAATTTCTCTTAATCTTTCTCTTTCAGTTGCTAAATCGATATTTGCTAATACTTCACGAATTGCTTCAGCACCAATTCCAGCTGTAAATTGATCTTCGCCGTATTTTTCCTGTGCTTTAATTAATTCTTCTTCAGTAATTAATTGATTTTTCCTAAATTCAGTTAAACCAGGTTCAATAATAATAAAATTTTCAAAATATAAAACTTTTTCTAAATCTTTTAATTTCATATCCATTGCCAAAGCAATTCTACTTGGTAATGATTTCAAAAACCAAATATGAGAAACTGGCGTTGATAACTCAACGTGACCCATTCTCTCTCTTCTTACATTTGCTTTTGTAACTTCAACACCGCACTTTTCGCAGATAATTCCTCTGAACTTCATTCGTTTGTACTTGCCGCACAAACATTCATAATCTTTTACTGGACCAAAAATTCTTGAACAAAATAAACCATCTTTTTCAGGTTTAAATGTTCTGTAATTAATTGTTTCTGGCTTCTTAATTTCACCAAATGACCAGGATTTAATTTTTTCTGGACTTGCTAAAGAAATTTTTATGTTATTAAAATTATCTTTATTGATATTTTTTTTAAATAAATTAGTTAATTCTTTACTCATAAATTAATTTGTAAGTTCAATATTTAGTCCTAGAGATCTAATCTCTTTAATTAAAACGTTAAATGACTCTGGTACTCCAGATTCAAAGTCATCATCACCTTTTACTATTGTTTCATAAACTTTTGTTCTTCCTGCAACGTCATCTGATTTAATTGTCAAAATTTCTTGCAAAGTATATGCAGCTCCGTAAGCCTCTAGCGCCCAGACTTCCATTTCACCAAATCTTTGTCCTCCGAATTGTGCTTTTCCACCTAATGGTTGTTGAGTTACTAAACTGTATGGTCCTGTTGAACGAGCATGGATCTTATCATCAACCATATGAGCAAGTTTCAACATATAAATAATTCCAACTGTAACTGGTCTATCAATTTTTTCTCCTGTTCTTCCATCAAATAATTCAGTTTGTCCCGATTCAGGTAAACCACAGAATTTAAGCATATCTGTAACATCTTTAACACTTGCTCCATCAAATACTGGCGTAGCTATAGGCACACCGTAAGAAAGATTGCCTGTTAATTCTTTAAACTCTTCATCAGATAAATTTTTCATATCATCAGAAATTTCACCTTTATAAATTTTAGAAAGATAAGTTTTTAACTCATCTCGCTTAGAGGAGTTCTTTTGCATTTCATCGACTAATTTTCTAATTTTTTCTCCCATTTCAGAGCACGCCCAACCTAAATGAGTTTCTAGAATTTGACCTACGTTCATACGACTTGGAACTCCTAAAGGATTTAATACGATATCAACTGGTTTGCCATTTTGCATATAAGGCATATCTTCTGCAGGAACTATTCTGCTTATCACCCCTTTGTTTCCGTGTCTTCCTGCCATCTTATCGCCTGCTTGCAATTTTCTTTTCATGGCAACAAAAACTTTCACCATTTTCATTACGCCAGGCAAAAGATCATCTCCTTTTTGAATTTTGTCTACCTGATCTTCAAATCTTATTTGGATGTCTTTTTTTGCTTTAGTAAATTGCTCTTTTAGAATAGCTAAATTTGACTGAACTTTTTTATCTTCAACAACTAATTTTAATAAATCGTTAGTTGATAACTCAGAAACGTTATCTTCGTTTATAATCGTACCCTGTTTTAAAGATTTCAAATTCTCTTCTGTTTTTGAACCGTTTAAAATACTTTTTGCTCTTGCTTTAATGTTAGACTCTAAAATTTCTTCTTCTGCTTGCTTATCATTTTGAACTGACTCAATTTCTGCTCTTTCAATAGAAATAGCTCTCTCATCTTTTTCTATTCCATGTCTATTAAATACTCGAACTTCAACTACAACACCATTTGTTCCAGATGGCATTTTTAAAGATGTGTCACGTACATCAATAGCTTTTTCACCAAATATTGCTCTTAAAAGTTTTTCTTCAGCGTTTACTGGGGAGTCTCCTTTTGGAGTAACTTTGCCAACTAGAATATCACCAGGTTTAACTTCGGCTCCAACATAAACAACGCCTGATTCATCAAGATTAATTAAATTTTCTTCAGCAGTATTTGGTATATCTCTTGTAATTTCTTCAGGTCCAAGTTTAGTATCTCTAGCCATAACACTATATTCTTCAATATGAATTGACGTGAATACATCATCTGTTACGCATCTTTCTGAAATTAAAATTGAATCTTCAAAATTGTAACCAAGCCAAGGCATAAAGGCTACCGTCACGTTTTTTCCTAACGCAAGTTCTCCAAACTGCGTAGATGGTCCATCTGCAATGACATCTCCTTTTTTAATTTTATCTCCAACTTTAACGAGTGGTCTTTGATTGATGCAGGTATTTTGATTAGATCTTTGAAATTTACTTAAGTTATAAATATCTACACCTGATTTTGTTAAATCTTTTTCAGAAGTTACTCTAACAACAATACGTTTACCATCAATTTTATCAACAATTCCATCTCTTTTTGCGACTAATGTTGCTCCAGAATCAACCGCAACATCTTTTTCAATACCAGTTCCAACAAGAGGGGACTCGTTTTTAATTAAAGGAACTGCTTGACGCATCATGTTTGATCCCATCAAAGCTCTATTGGCATCATCATTTTCTAAAAATGGAATTAACGCGGCGGCAACTGAAACAACTTGTTTTGGAGACACATCCATAAAATCAACGTTCTCTGGTTTAGCTAATTCAAATCCTAAAGATTTTCTACAAGAAACAAGATCGTCAATAAAAGTATTGTCTTTACTTAA
>Ga0214200_1000246_pt1 | contig 15364 bp, 11 predicted proteins | sample TroBogEpilimnion_7_FD_153038 | JGI IMG/M metagenome (GOLD analysis project Ga0214200, IMG submission 153038) | Freshwater microbial communities from Trout Bog Lake, WI - 23OCT2008 epilimnion | ecosystem: Environmental > Aquatic > Freshwater > Lake > Epilimnion/Euphotic zone | place: Trout Bog... | reverse complement strand
AAGCGGGCGAGAGCGTGAGAGAATTGATTGCCGATATGATGGTGGAGATGGCGATGGTGACGGCAAATTGTCGATAGAACTGGCCAGTCACGCCACCCAAAAATGCGATCGGAATAAACACAGCGGCCAATACCAAGGCAATGGCGACGATGGGCCCAGACACTTCGGACATCGCCTGATGTGCCGCCGCACGCGGCGCCAGACCGTGATTAATATTGCGTTCGATGTTCTCGACCACCACGATGGCATCGTCAACGACAATACCAATGGCAAGAACCAACCCAAATAAGGTTAATACGTTGACTGAAAACCCCAATAACCACAACACAGCGAAGGTACCAATAACGGAAATTGGTACAGCCAACAGCGGAATGATAGAGGCACGCCAAGTTTGCAAGAATACGAGCACGACTAAAACAACCAGTAGAATTGCTTCCAACAACGTATGTATAACTTTTTGGATGGACTCTCGCACGAAGACGGTCGGATCATAGGCCACTTCCCATTTCAATCCTTCTGGGAATTGCTGGCCAAGCTCAGTCATTTTTTGTCGAACTGCATTAGAAAGCGCAATTGAATTTGCCCCTGGCGACTCAAAAATGACGACTGCTGCGGCGTCGTCATGATTGAGCTTTGAGCGAACGGAGTAGGCGTTAGCACCAAGCTCAATACGTGCCACGTCTTTTAAATGCGTCAGTTCGCCATGTGGCCCTGCTTTCAGAATGACATTGCCAAACTCTTCCGTCGACTTGAGGCGACCCTGCACATTGATGGCAATCTGAAAAGCGCTGATCTCGGGCTGCGGTGGAGCACCTAAAGACCCAGCAGACACTTGCACATTCTGCTCTCTGAGCGCTTGAATCACATCACCCGTGGTCAGGCCGCGGGCTGCCAATGTGTTGGGATTGAGCCAAATACGCATGGCATATGTTCCCGCACCAAACGCCAATGCCTGGCCAACGCCTGGCAACCGCGCTAATTCATCTTGTACATGCAACACGGCATAATTGGAGAGATAGAGTGCGTTGTAGCGATGATCCGGCGAGGTTAAATGCACGACCATCGTCAGGGTTGGTGAGCGTTTTTGGGTCGTTACCCCGAGTGCGCGCACGGCATCTGGTAGGCGCGGTAACGCCTGGTCAACACGGTTTTGCACCTGAACGGCCGCTTGGTCAATATCGGTACCAATCTTAAAAGTAACGTCCAGCTGCATGGTGCCATCAGATCCGGCAACCGACTTGGAATAAATAAGCCCCTCAACACCGTTGATTGCATCTTCAAGCGGGGCAGCCACGGTTTCCGAGATAACGGTTGGATTGGCACCAGGATAAATTGCGCGCACCTGTACGGTCGGTGGTACGACCGATGGGTATTCACTAACCGGAATATTAGGCAGCGCAATCAAGCCCGCAGCAAATATTAAGATGGATAAGACAGCTGCAAATATTGGTCGATCGATAAAGAATTTTGAAAAATCCGAATGCATCAGTGTATTGCGGCTGGTGAACCGCCCTCCGGATGATTCATATCCACTCGAGTTGGTACAACTGGCTGTCCAGAGGAAAAGATTTTGCGGGTGCCATCTACCACGATAACATCACCTGCCCCAAGACCCGCGGTAACACTCACCAGTGAGCCGATATGTGGGCCAGCAACGATATCCTTGCGAAGTACGTGGTTTTCTTGTCCGATCACATAAACATACTGGCGGTCTTGATCAGTCTGAATAGCGCTTTCTGCGATCAGCAAATGGGATGCCGGTTCGCTTGCCTCAACTTCGACGGTCACAGTCAAACCAGGAAGGAGTTGATGATCAGCATTGCTCAGTCTGCCGCGCAAGCGTATCGTACCGCTAGACCTGTCAACCTGATTGTCGATAAAATCAATCTGTCCCTCATGCGCTTGGTGGGCATCAGCGTGGGTCGTCACACGGATTTTGGCACGACTTCCTGCGTGCTTCATGCGCGCAAATGACTGTTCGTCGACGGTAAAGTTAACATAGATCGGATCGAGCTTAACCAGCGTTGTGAGTAAAGTCGTGTTGGCAATGACCACATTTCCCGTGCGAACTTCCGCTTTGCCAGCGCGACCAGTGAATGGTGCACTCACATGGGCAAACTCCACATTAAGCTGTGCTGTCTTCAATTGAGCGGCCGCGCTATCACGATCAGCGAGAGCTTGATTCGCCTCACTGCGCCGCTGTTCCAGCTCGCTTTGCGAGACCGCCTCGGATTTGGTTAAACTCTCAGTCCGTTTGAGTTCAGAGTTTGCTAACGCTAAACGCGCCTCAGCTCGTTTCAAATTGGCGTTGGCAGTGTCCGCGGCTGCCTTAAACTCGCGATCATCAATGTTGATAAGTAGAGTTCCTTGGGTAACGTCACTGCCTTCGAGGTACGCAACTCGGTCAATATAGCCGGAGACCCGCGGCCGAATTTCAGCCGACTCACTGCCTTCAAGTTGACCGCTGATGGTCAACCATTCTGGGATGGTGACTGGCTCAACCACGGCAACATTTACGGCGGGTGGCGGCATGGGAGGGCGGCCACCTTGCCCGCAACCACTCATCGGCAGGGATAGGAGGAGGCAGGCAATCGCGCTAAACGAGCGCGTTAAGCTGACAGACGAGTACGGGGACATAGGCCATCTCTTGGTGGGCATAACAGGGTAGAATGAAACCTCAACGAGTCACTAATTATACGGACTTCACCGCCACTTTGATGACTCTTTAGTTAAAGATATACTGGACAAATTACCCTGCTCCACCTCTTGAGATTTCTTCATAAAACATCCCATGAGTGATCAATTGCCAATTCTAAAGACGTACCCAACCGTGGCAGCTGTTGCGGCCCAGGCCGCGCGATTTTTGGCTCAGCTGTGTCAACAGCAATTACAAACCCAGGCGCGGGTTAGTGTTGCCCTGTCGGGTGGACGTACCCCTTGGGCGATGCTGGATGAACTGGCGGGATTGCCACTCGAATGGCAGCGCATGGATGTGTTCCAGGTTGATGAACGGATTGTGGGGAGTGACGATCTGCGGCTTAATGCCACTAAAATCCAGCAGCACTGGATTAGTAAAACACCCGCAACCACTTTTTATCCAATGCCGGTTACAAAGCCTACGGATGACGCCATCGGAGAATACGCGCGGCTGCTAGAGCAGGTTTGTCCGCGTGGACTTGACGTGGTGTGCTTGGGGTTAGGAGCCGATGGCCATACCGCATCGTTGATACCGGGTGACCCACTTTGTTTAAACTCGACTGCAGTCATTGGGCAATCGATCATCTATCAGGAGACCACGCGGTTAACGTTACTCAGAAAACCGCTAAATCAGGCCAAGCATAAATTGTGGCTAGTAACAGGCTCCGACAAGCGACACGCATTGACGCAGCTATTACAGCAAGATACGAGCGTACCTGCTGGGCTGATAACCGGTCCCGCGACCGTGTTTGCCGATAACGCGGCCGCGGGAATATAATTGCTTGCTATTTCAGTGATGCGGCCGACCCAGTTGATCTAATAAAAAACCATACTGATCAGCTGTTTGGGTTATGGCCTGACTAACGGTTGGGCCGCCGCCGTGGCCTGATGCGCTCTCCACCAATAAATAAATCGGTGCGTCTCCTGCCTGTGCTTGTTGCAGCGCCGCTGCAAACTTGAACGAGTGCATTGGCATCACGCGTGTGTCGTGGTCTCCGGTCACTATCAACGTCGCTGGATAGTGCGTTCCTGGGTGGACATTATGCAACGGTGAATATTTAATCAAATAACGAAAGTCGGTTTCGACATCTGGATTGCCGAACTCTCCCATCCAACCAGCGCCTTGCCCATATAGCTGAAATCGCAGCATATCTAATACGCCCACCTGAGCAATCGCGGCTCCGAACAAGTCGGGGCGCTGGGTGATGCAGGCGCCAATCAATAAGCCCCCATTCGAACCGCCTTGAATGGCCAGATGCTGCCTATCAGTGTAGTGGTTCGCAATAAGCCATTCACCCGCACCAATAAAGTCGTCAAACACGACTTGCTTGTTCTCCCGATAGGCTTGTCGATGCCAACGCTCACCATACTCACCACCGCCGCGAATATGCGCCAAGGCATAGATGCCGCCGTGCTCTAACCAAGCGATTCTAGCGGCACTAAAACTGGCCAAAGTTGGTATCGCAAAGCCACCGTAGCCGTAGAGCAACACTGGGTGATGTCCGTTTAACTTCATGCCCTTGCGATAGGCAAGCGTCATGGGGATCAGTGTCCCATCTTTACTGGGGTAAAAAACCAGTCGCTGCTCAAACTGCTCACTGTGAAACGCCACTTTGGTGGTGAATAATCGCTCACTTTTGCCAGTCACCACTTGGTATCGATAGATGGTTGGTGGGGTAATGAGGTTGCTAAAACTATAGTAGCTATCAACGTCACTTGGATCACCTAAAAAGCCGCGCACCGTGCCGATACCAGGCAGTTTGACGATATGTGAAGTGTGACTTTTTAGATCATAGGCAGTAACCACCGAGTGCGCATCATGTAAAGAACGTACCAGTAGTTGGTTGTTCACTAATGCGACTGAAGGCTCCGTAATTGATATAGTGTTGTCAGACTCAACCACCACCGTATCCGCCGTGTCCATGGTAGTGGCTTGATCAGTGGCATTAATATGTAGAACCTTACCATTGGGCGCGTTGAGAGTTGTTAAAAAGTATAAATCGTCATGTTGCGATCCAACTAATTCGAATGAGGCTCTAAAGCCATCACTCAACACTCGAACTTGGTCTGGGTGAGCCGTATTGATGAGATAGACATTCTCGACCCCTTTATCACCGACTTCGCCTTCACCGGCGCTGACGATTAGCCAATGACCGTCTTGACTGAGCTTGGGTAGAAACTGCCAATCCGCAGAACCTTGCCGAAAGATAACAGGATCGGTAGCAGAATCAGTGCTAATGGTATGGCGCTTAACAACATTATTCAGATCTTGTTGAGCTAACTCCTGACCGACGGGCGGCGCAGGAAAAGCACTGTAATAAAGCGCACTATCGTCTGGTGTAAATACAGGCTCGTAGTACTTGCTATAACGCAATACATCGGGAAGATCTTGCTGAAAGTCGAGATTACGAATGTGCCAATCGGTCCAATCTGAGCCAGAGTCAGATACGCCATAGGCCAACAAATGTCCGTTGTGACTACCAACATAACCGACTACTGCAAGGTGTCCGTCTGGGCTCAGTGTATTGGGGTCAATGGCAACCAGTGGTTTGCCCTTGAACCCTTTGCTCATCAGTAACACATTTTGATTTTGCAGCCCGGTATTGTGGCTATAAAATAAACGGCCTCCGGCTTGAAAGGGCACCCCGAACTTGGGATAGTTAAACAAGGCGGTTAAACGCTGACGCAGGGGTGCGCGCGATTTTAACGCTGTTAGATAATGCTCAGTAAGCGAAGACTCTGCTGTCAAAAAAGTTCGAGTATCCAGGGCATCTAGGTCTTCTAACGATCGGTATGGATCGGCCACTGGCACCCCAAAGTGCGTTTCCACCGTGTCGCCATGGGGCGGACTTGGATAGTTAGCATTATCGGCCTTCGCCACGCCTAAACCACTGAAAGAGAAGCCCACTAGGGCTGAAACCAATAGACATGACGGTAGCCGCATTGCAACAATTCTCCTAAGTCAGTTGCCCTTTAGGATAAACTAAACGTCATTGAATTGCATGAGCAGCCATATACCTTGTATTCTGCACCGCTAAACGCAGTGGCATGCCACTGGGTTAGCATTGGATTGGGTTAAAATTATTGAGGTAGATTCAAAAATTGAGGGTCCGCATGAGCATTTCACCGTTAATAGGTATGAAGCGTCAGACTTACACCGTACACACCTGGTTTGCCAACGCCGTAATGGCAAGCATCATTTTTGGCTTAAGTTCTGCCGCTGCGGAACCGGCAAGATCCGTAGGTCATCCTGTGCAGCTATCTGCGGATATCAGACCCACTCTGTATCGCATTGATCTTAATCCGCATGCACAGGACATGCAATTTGAGGGGCATGAAATTGTTACCCTAGATATAGCAAAAGACACTAACCAGATAGTGCTCAATGGCGTCGATATTAAAATAGCCAGCGCTACCTTGGCGAATGTGAAGCAAGCGATAAACCCGATGGCTTTGGTCACGAGTTACGATGCCAAGGCTCAGACGATTACATTTACGGCGCCTAAGCCCATTGTTGCAGGACGCTATAATCTCAATTTAGTGTTCGTCGGCACGATTGGCACACAGGCCGTCGGATTGTTTGCGCTCGATTACGAGCAAAACGGTCAAAAGCAGCGCGCACTATTTACCCAGTTTGAAAACTCTGACGCTCGTCGGATGATTCCCAGCTTTGATGAGCCAGCATTTAAGGCAAAATTTATTCTATCAGCGACCGTCGATAAAGACTTAATGGCTGTTAGTAATATGCCAGTTCAGGCCACGAAAATTATTGATAGTCACACGCGCAAAATAACGTTCCAACCCACACCGATAATGAGCAGTTATTTACTATTTTTTGCTGTGGGTGATTTTGAAAGACTGTCGACACATTTAGGAAAAACAGAGCTCGGAGTAGTGGCTAGGAGAGGTTCTGTCAAGCAAGCGCAATATGCATTAGAGCAGTCTAAGATTATGCTCGACGAATATCAAAAATATTTTAATATTACTTATCCGCTGCCAAAGCTAGATAACGTTGCAGCACCTGGGCAAAGCCAATTCTTCGGCGCAATGGAAAACTGGGGAGCAATCTTTACTTTTGAATATGCATTGCTTGTTGATCCCAAATTAAGTACTACCTCGGATATCCGCAGCATCTTCTCAACTGAAGCCCATGAAGTTGCGCATCAGTGGTTCGGTGATCTTGTGACCATGAATTGGTGGGATGATATTTGGCTCAATGAAGGGTTCGCCTCGTGGATGGAAGAGCGAACAACACAGAAGTTACATCCTGAGTGGCATTCTGAGTTGTCTAAGGTAGCATCACGTGAGGGTGCCATGTCGCAAGACGCTCTAACCGGCACACACCCAGTGGTGCAGCACATTACTGATGTGGAACAGGCGTCCTCTGCATTTGATGCGATTACTTATCAGAAAGGAGCCGCAGTTATAGGCATGCTTGAGGATTACGTGGGGCCGGAAACTTGGCGCAAGGGAGTTTCCCAGTATCTGCGTCAGCATGCCTATGGTAACGCAGAGAGTGATGAGCTGTGGAAATCTATAGATGCGGTTAGTACGAAACCTATTACTAAAATTGCGCGGGCATTCACAGTCCAAGCGGGTATTCCCCTTGTGGTAATTGATTCTATCGTCTGCCGCAACGAACACACTGAAGTCAGTTTTTCACAACGAGAATTTACTTCAGACCGACCAGACAAACCAGCATCACAATGGCCAGTGCCAATCACTGCCGTTGTCATTGGTCATGAACCAGTTCGCGGCTTGATTGAGAACGGCAGCGGTCAAATGACATTGCCAGGCTGCGGGGCGTTGGTGGTTAACGCCGGACAAAACGGTTACTACCGAACCTTGTATCCCACCGCCGCACTAACGCCAGTCATTCAAAATATCAATCAGGTTAGCGCGGTTGACCAACTTGGCTTGATGGCTGATCGTTGGTCGCTGGGGTCAGCTGGAGTGACTCCATTAACCGATTATCTCACCCTAATTAATGGCATGTCCGACGATGTAAATGACAAAGTTATCAGCCGTATTGCGGGCAATTTAAGTCAACTAGATAACAGTTATAGTGATGGCGCCGCGCGAGACCGGCTGCGCGCGTTTATCGTAAAAAAACTTAGCCCACAGATGAAGCGATTGGGATTTGAGCCGCGGGCTAATGAGCCAGCGTCAGCGACCGAGTTGCGCTCTCAACTGTTTGGTGTGCTCAGCACTATGGGTGATCCTGCCGTAACCGCAGAAGCCAAGCGCCGTTATGAGGGCAGTGTGAAGGATCCTAGTCTTCTACCTCCAGCATTACGTAAAACAATTCTGGCAATCGTGGCTGAGAATGCGGATGAGGCAGTTTGGGAGCAGTTACATCAAGCAGCAAAAGCAGAGACGACGCCGCAAGTAAAGGATTTTCTATACGGCATCTTGGGTTATGCTAAAAACCCACAGTTAGCGCAAAAAGCACTGAATTTAGCGTTAACTAATGAGCCCAGTGAGACGGTGAGGGCAAGCATTATTCGAGCGGTTAGTGGTACCCATTCGCGGATGGCTTTTGAGTTTGCACAGGCCCATCGTGAGCAAATTATGAGCTTTGTTGATAACAGTGCTAGGAATCGCTTCCTCCCTGGTTTGGTAAGTGCTTCGAGCGATTTGCAATTAGCAGAGCTCCTGTCGGCGGATGCACAGGCTCACGGCACTAGCGAGACAAGAGAAGTCAAGCAAGCCTTGGCGAGAATTAAACTTAGAGCGCAATTTAAATCCAAGCAGCTACCGATCGTTGATCAGTGGTTAGCCCAGTTATAAGTACTGCCAGGTCAATCTGCGCGCTGAGCGCAGATTGACCAGTCGCACCAATAGGGCAAGGTATTTAAGCGCGGATAGGCGCTTTGGCTGACTTGAGTGATTTAATCGCTTTGCCCGCAGCCACTGGGCGTTTGGGTAAGGTTTTTAAGTCTGCCGCGACAATTTCCCCGATGACATTAATTGCTGTCTGGCGAGTGGTGCTCTTACGCCAGACACTGCCGATAACTCGATGTGGTTGAGATTCCTTGAAAGGTCTGGTGCAAATAGCCGTTTGCATGGCAAACGGCCCACTGGCAGCTAACTCAGGTAGCAGGGTGAGTCCAAAACCTGCCGCAACCATCTGCCGCAAGGTTTCTAGACTGGTGGCGCGAAAATCACCGGACTCATGTATCTCGAGTTTAGAACAAACCTCTAGCGCCTGGTCACGCAAACAGTGCCCATCCTCAAGCAGCAAAAGCGTCTCTCCATTTAGGTCGTCGCGACTGATTTCAGTCTGGGACGCGAGCGGGTGTTGATTGGGGAGCGCAACCACAAAATGCTCATCGCCGAGTGCTCGTTTTTCCAGGTTTCCAATATCAACGCCTAACGCCAATATGCCGATATCTAATGCACCCGTTTCAACTGCCTTCACCATGGGTTCCGTTTGATACTCGTACAACATAATTTGAGCTTTGGGTAATGCTTCGCGTAATTTATGCGTGATTCTGGGTAACAGATAGGGTCCCAATGTCGGAATAAATGCAATCCGCAATATACCGGCTAAGGGATCGCGCGAAGACTCTGCAAGCCTTACTAGATCATCAGTTTCTTGTATAACGCGCCTCGCGCGCTCGACGATTAGTTGGCCTATATCAGTCAGGGTCACTTGACGCGTGTGTCTCTCAATTAAGGTAACACCCAAATGATCCTCAAGCTTCTTTAACTGCGCGGATAAAGTAGGCTGGCTTACAAACGTTTTCTCGGCCGCCTTGCCAAAGTGACGAGTGTCAGCTAATGCGATGAGGTATTTAAAGTCACGCAGATTCACATTGACCCCCCAAGAACCTTTGGTTTTAATGATACCATCGCCGCCATCATCAATCAGAAAACACCAAAAACTTTGCAATACTTTGCCGTAAAACCGATATATGTCTAATTTGTCTAAACCCTCAATCTCTGCTATTTTAGCAGCCTTACTTTCTGCGACTATTTGGGGAGGATGGCTACCGGTCACTCGATTGGGTGTAACCACGCACTTAGCCCCTGTGGATGTCGCCATATTGCGGTTTATGACCGCTGGATTGTTATTGCTGCCGGTGCTGTGGCTCAGGCGCATGTCTATTCCTTGGAACAAATGGCCCTATATGGTGATAGTGGCATTGGCCGCAGGCACACCTTATTTACTGATATTTGCCTATGGCATGCGTCTGACGACGACTGGGCAAGGGGCTGTTTTGGGGCCGGGAGTGACGGGATCGATCAGCTTGCTATTGGGGGCAACCCTGCTAAGAGAGGTGCTGCAAAAGCGCCAATGGATAGGCGCAGCACTAACCCTGTTTGGCGTTTTAGTAATAGTTGGCCACGAAGTCATGCAAAGCGGAGTGCATCTGGTTGGTTTTGCCCTGGTGCTGTTGGCCAGTGTCAGCTGGGCCACGTTTACCGTAACCTCGAGAATATTAGGCATGGACGCCTTGATGGGTGCGGCGATAATTGCTGTCAGTAATGCACTGGTGCTGATACCCGTAGGCTTGCTCAGTCACCGATTTGCTGAACTCTGGGCGCTGCCGAATTCCGTATTGTGGCTTCAGGCAGGATATCAAGGTGTGCTCACGGGCGCGGTTGCACTGGTTAGCTATGTATACGCCGTGCAACGCCTAGGCGCGGCACGCGCAGCGAGCTTCACTCCAATGGCTCCGGTGTTATCCACCATATTAGGAATCTACTGGCTGGGCGATCCCATCGATTCTGCCGTGTTACTCGGTTTGGTTTTAGTAGTAATCGGTGTGTTTATTGCGAACTCGAATCTTAGCGTCAACGCATTTAAATTAAGTACTGTTACAACCGACGTACCTAATACCAAAGAGAGCTAGTGCGTCCCTCAGTCAAGCTGCTGACCATTAAAATGCTCGCGCCGAATCAACCAAATTAAGTATCCGAAAATTAAAAAATTACCGAGCATGATGGCGAGCCGAACCCAAGTTGGATTGGCCAAAAGCTCAAAAATCTCCAATGGAATCAGAGAGCCGGTCATGAGAACTGTTAGCCACTCTGCCCAGCGCCAGCCAGCCCAAAGTCCAATACCCTCGGTAACAAATAAGGAGGCATACAAAAACGAAACTGCGCTGAACCACCGAATCCGTATCGGGCTTAAATTGGTTAAGTAATCCAACCAATGATGCAGCATCTGGGGTGCAAAATATCGTGGCAAGACTTCTACAAACTCGTATAACTTGGTCTGAAACAAGGGATGCAACAAATTTAAAAGCCCAAGGCCGGTCAACACGACCAGCAGAGCTTTGGTGAATTTATAGAGCGCAATAACGCGCAACACTTTGGTAGGGTGGCCTTGACTCATGGTTTAATCTTGATCATTGTTACCAATATTCTACACGACTCTTAAGCGAGCTTCGTTGCGGCAATAGGCAGCAACGTTAAGTGCCAACTCGTCTAGGGCGCGCTGCCTTGCCTCATAAGATCCCCACGCCATGTGTGGGCTAAGAATAACATTATCAAGATCGGGTGCTAACAGTGGATGGTCAGGTGGGGGAGGTTCGATATCAAATACATCAATAAATGCGCCACCGATGCGTCGATGGCGCAGAGCGTCAGCCAGCGCACGAGCGTCAACAACAGCACCCCGAGATACATTGATAAGCAGCGCATGCCGTCGCATGAGTGCCAGTTCAGGCGCTCCGATTAAATGGTGATTGGCTTCGGTTAATGGGACATGCAAAGATATTGCGTCTGCGCGCAATAAGAGCTGCTTAAGTGGCACAAATTCAAGGGTAGATTGATCTTGGTTATGTGAAGCGGCGATCACATTCATGCCCAGTCCTGTGGCCAGTCTGGCTAGGCCCTGGCCTAGCACGCCGTAGCCGACAATGCCCAACGTCTGGCCCGATAGCTCACGAATTCGCCTATACTCCAGGCTGTCCCACAGCCCCGCTCGCACTTGTGCATTCAATCCTAAAATATGCTGATTCAAACACAATAGGCCAGCCAGCGCATGCTCGGCCACGCTTTGGGTACAGTAATCACGCAACTGAGTGACTGCGATACCCTGTCGTTTCGCGGTAATCACATCAATATGATTATAGCCGGTAGCTGTTAGGCCAATAAATTTGAGTTTGGGTAGTGAACACAAAAGATCCGCATCAAACGCAACACTATTGGTGAGTACTACTTCAGTATCACGCAGTCGCTCAGGTAGCTCGGAGGCGGAAGTGTGCGGATAGTACTCAAGCTGCGGCAGGACTGACTGCAACAAATTGCGACTTAAATCGTTATTTAAATCGACAGAGGAAAAGTCTAAAAAAACTGCTCGACCCAATTGAATGCCTGATTTCACGGAATCGTCCACCGCCGCACAAGGTACACAAATTGTACTGAATTTTATATTACTTGCCTAGCACAGTGCAGCGATAGGAGCCAATAACCGGAGGGCCGCCAGGGCTTTGCCTAAAAAACACCTCTAAAAAGGAGGTATTAAAATCAAATGAACCCCTTAAGCCTGCTGGTGCTCGCTCCGCACCGATATCACAGCCATTGTCTGAAAAATAAACAACATTTTTCTTTTGCACGCCATCCCAGTTTTTGGGACATAGGACGAGCGACGGTCCGGGTAAATAATCATCACCAGTATAGGATGCATTGCCGGCAGTCACGGCCATGGTGGCTAGCTGATGCACGTTACGATCTCGTATGGAGTCGCCATTGGCGTTAAATACTGCTCCCTTGCAATCAAGAACATACGAATCGGGATGAGAGTGTGAACATGCGGAAACGATCAATAGCATACTGACCGATGTGACAACCACTGCGGTTTCACGTAGACCCAAATAGCGTAATCCTGCATTCATAAATGTCTCCTGAGTAGAGTTGTTGAATCGTGATCCTGGCTTATCGATTTCTGATTGTAGTGTCGCCTAAATTAGTCTGTCCATTTGAGGTAGCATTACTGGTGCATAAAGCCTGCCAAGAAAAACGATAATTAAGATATTGGTCACGAAATTGGTCTGAGATTCCGCCGGTCAGTTGTGCGGTGCTTGGCGTGGAGCGTGGGCGTCTACCTAAACTATCATTCCACTGTGCCAGTGTTGGTTGTCGAGCGGAACCCAGTCCTAGCCGAGCGACAAGGCGCGCAAACTCTCCGTCTGGATCTTGCATCCAGTCATCATAGTGCAACTGATGAAATTGGAGTGGCAATGAATCGATAGCGACTTTCATGAACTCTTGGATTACATTAAAAAGTTTCCAGCCATTGGCCAGACTGCCACATGCTAAGCTCAGAGAGTTTGGTTTTATAAAACGGCGAAAGGCTGAAAAAATACAGGCCATGGGTTCACGGGTACAATAAATGATGTGCGCACCCGGGAATACCTTGGCAATTAATGGCAAAACTAAAACATTCATTGGGAATTTGTCGACGAAAAATTTGCTCGGCGCGGATCCGAGGTGCTGATGAACTCGCTGCCAGTAACAATCCTGCGCCCAGGCAATGTCAGCTGATTGTGCGGCGAGTAACGGATACCAGTTCTCAAATTGACTGAACCATCGATGTAAAGAATCCTGCCACAGCTCGCGTTCCTCTAAGGCACTTATTTCTGGCAGATGTTCGAGTTTTGCTTGAAGTAATGTTGTTCCTGAGCGCGGAAACCCAACTATAAAAATAGGCTGCGGAGTAACGGTGGTTGAGGCATTTTCAAGTTTTTTCCATTCATTTTTTGTGGCAGTGAATTCCTTGAGTAGCCGTTGGCCCCATTGCAATAATCCGTCTTCAATGCCGAGCTGCTTGGCTCTTTCAGCGACATACTGGTTTTTCTTGCTATAATTTTCATAGGCCTCTTGATATTGACCTATCCCGTCGTAAGCATCTCCCAGCAGCAGGTGCATGCGGGCGCGCCAACCTGGTTGATTAAACAACACTTCGCTGGCATTGATTAACTCAATTGCCTGTGTGAACTTCCCCTCAGCGATTAACACTTGAGTCATTTCGAGACGCGCTTCGGGTAAATCAGGGCCTAGTGAATCAAGAGACTCTAGCAATTCGCGTGCGAGGTTAGACTGACCTCGCAGGTTGGCGATAGATGCCAATAGCGTTAGGGCAGCCGTATGCTTGGGCTCAATGCTTAATATCTCATGAGCTAACCGCCAAGCCTCTGGTAGGTCTTCAAGGGCATAATGGGCGTTCGCCGCTAGAAATAACCCGTCTGCAGATGTTGGTGTGGGTTGAGCGGCCTGCAATAGCTCACGGTATCTGCCACTGTGGTTAAGTGTGACGAGTTCCGCTAGCTGTTCCGCTTGGGCTTGAGCATCCATACTCAGGCATTCCTTCACACATTGATGTTTTGACGTATCACAGGGTAACCGATTTGAACCGTCGTAGGATATTCTCGTTATAAAGCCTTAATCAAGTCGATGAGTAACTAAAGTTAACATTAATATTTTACTTCAATTAAATCCAATACTTAGCTAAAACAAATAAACGATAGACGGTCTTTTGGACTAGGGATTGATACGTTGAGTTAGAAATGGAATTCCTTATTGTTGGGGCTCGTCTGTTACGATAGCCGACTCCCTATAAAAAAGTATGCGATTGAGGCGACTACTATGCTGCTATCGCGCGTGACGGCAGGGTATTGCGAAGAACTTCTGGAACTTAGAGATTGAATAGAAGGTGTATTACATGGACGTAAATTCATCAAAAGACTGCTTGATAATAGGTCAAGGCGTGGTTGTCACTGGCAGTATTAAGGCTGCGGGCACCGTGCAGGTTGACGGTACGATTGATGGTACCTTAGAAGCAGACGAGCTTTTGGTAGGTCCGATAGGGCAAATCAATGGGACTGTGACCACTCGGCTTGCAGAGGTGCGTGGTCAAGTCACGCAAAGTCTGTATGTCAGCGAGCGATTGACGGTGATGTCCACGGGTCGTGTCGAAGGAAGGTTGAGCTATAAGTCCATTGCCGTAGAGCATGGCGGTGTCGTTGAAGGCGCGGTCGTATTCCTGTCGGACGAAAAAGGTATCGGTTACCCCGTTGGTGGGTCGTCGGTATAAGCCATGCCAGCGCAGGGTTTTTTTAGTCGATTGAGCCAGGGCTTTATGCATCCTTTTAGGATCTTAGCCTACTGGTGGAATCGTATTTTTTTAGATGCCAGAATTATCATTGAAGTGGACGGACACGTTCGCCATCTCTACGTCAGTTCAAGGGTTCAACGATTCCTATTGCGTGGCGCCATCTCGTTTCTAGTTGGCTGCATGGCGATAATCGCCACGAGCGCATATTTGACGATATCAAGCATAGAAGTCCGCACCATTAATATGCGGCTGGTTGCAGCTCAGAAAGAAATCGCGAGGGCCTTGTCCATTTCAGCTAGCCAAGATCCAGATGCGACGCTGGCTGATAATCCCTTGGAATTGGCGAATCAGATATCGGCTCAAGGCGCCGCCCTAAAATCATTATCGGCGAAAGTCACTGGCGATTTAAACTCAATTAATAAAGCGATGCTGTCTGGCTTGGATGGCGCAGTTGATATTCATCGGGAACGCGCTCGCAAAGCTGGCAATGGAGCGGGTGGTAAGCCAGTTGCAATCGAGGCTCGGAACAACAGTTTGTTAGAGCAGCAGTTGGAGGATTATGAACTCCTCCGGCAGATTTACGGCTCCTTACCCGTACGT
>Ga0214200_1000237_pt1 | contig 15698 bp, 12 predicted proteins | sample TroBogEpilimnion_7_FD_153038 | JGI IMG/M metagenome (GOLD analysis project Ga0214200, IMG submission 153038) | Freshwater microbial communities from Trout Bog Lake, WI - 23OCT2008 epilimnion | ecosystem: Environmental > Aquatic > Freshwater > Lake > Epilimnion/Euphotic zone | place: Trout Bog... | reverse complement strand
GGTTTATGGTATTTACAATGCCAGTAGGGAGTAAGAAGCTTAAATAACCGACAATTTGAAGAATGAGTGCTTGCCGAATTTTTTTATTTGCTTTCATTATGTAATACAAACAAAGTCCGATACCAACTAACAGCCAAAAGTAGTAGTACAGAAAATAGAAGCCACCAACTTTATCAGCGATTTGGAAAATAGCATAATTACCACCGCAAGCATGTGCTGAAATATCTGATGAGCTAAGACCGAATAATACTGCAAAAATTGCACTGACTGTGTAGGATATTGCCTTCAGAAGCGTGTTTTTCTTTTTTGCAATTAGTGAAATTAAATGGATAGCGAGTGCGGGGAGCAGCGTAATAGATACGAACCCAATGTGAGACCACATCTGTGCATTATGTCCGCCACACACATTAAATTCAGCCCACTGAAATAGGGCAAGGAATAAAAGCATCATTGATACGACTCGAGTTATCTGAGTCATTTTATAGCGTAGTAGGGTATAAGCAAAAAGGGTTACTTCTGATAGCATGGTAATAACCATGATGGGGGGAGAAAAACAATAAAAAGTAGATGATGTTCGTTTCATTTACTATCATTCTAACAGAATAATGATTAAAAGCTTATGCGGAAAGTACAATAGGGTTTAGAACTATTTCATTAACTGCATGCTCACCCAAACGAGATATAACTTCAAGTCGCTCTAGGGCTCTTTCGTCACTATAATGTGCTGCAAAATCACTATGGATAATACCAATACTTAAATGGGGACGATAAAACCCCTCGCCATTTGGATCCCTTCTTAATTTGAAGCCTCGTTCATAATAAATTCTTGCTATTTCTTCTTCTTCAGCCTCAAGTTCGTCACTAATAATTCCAAAACTTAATTTCGCTTTCTTTTCAGATCCAAACATACCAAGTCTCCCGAGAGATACAGCCAATGGTTGGCTAGTAGAGGGCACTTTATCTAGCACAGATTCAGTTGATGGGCCTTCTAGTTTGTGATGATGATCAAAGCGAGAAAAACCAACGACGGTAACACCCATTGTTTCGGGAATAAAAAGTCTACCTACATTATTATCAAGTTCCGGGGTTAGCTGATCAGTTATGTTTTTGAGTGTTTCTAAACTTTCATCAGCAATACTTCTTCGAGCAGCAAATACTCCACGCATTTCGGCCACTTGCATCACATTGCGCTTTGGGCGCTGAGGTACAGCATTTTTTCGTCGTGCCATCATAATATTTTTATTGTGCAACTAAATATCAAATATGTCAAACATAAGCAATGTATATAATATTGACAGTTATGTGTCAAAAGCGTATTTTGTAACAATGACTAAACCAAATATGTACCTAGTAGGTGGAGAAAAAGATAGAACTGAGGAAGAATATAGCGAACAGATACTTCGTAATCTTCTGCGTCTAATTGAAACATCTGATGATGTATCGGAAAAATATAATCAACATCTTGAACCATTTGGTGTTGAAGCAAATTCATCGGACAGCACTATAAAGATATTTATTTATAACCACAAAGAAGATCCTTTGGCGGATATAACTTTCTATTCGAAGCTTGTTGACACTGATTTTATGAGCAAAGCAGGAAAAGATTGCATAAATTATGTAAAAAATGACCACATGCTCATTGGGCCATTATCGGAAACGTTTATGCTCAATCGAGATGGGACGATAAGTCGCGCGATTTATCAGGAAATAACTGATGCAGAACACACAATGATTCCAGAACTAAGCGTGCTTATTGATAGAGATGAAATGATTGAAGATCACGAGCGAGATGCGCTTATTTCACTACTTGAAAAAATAGGTTCACTTTAGGCTATATCGTCACTGTGCGAATCTATAGCTTGAACTTCAACAACTTGCTCAATTGCTTTCTTCGCGGCGTTACGGCTGGCACGGAGTAGCACACCCTTATTTCTCATCGTACCGCCCCAAACACCATGCTCAATTTTGTTGACCGTCGCATATTCATCACACTGCTTTTGGTAAGGGCACGTATTACAAATTGCAATCGCCTGAGTTATTTCATTTCTTTTATCTGAAAAAAATAGGTCTAACATGCCCTTGCAGGGTGCATCATCTGACCATTCGATAAAATTCTGCTCTAGAGTTGGATTATACTTTTTCATATTCAGAATAATATTATAACAGGATATATTGTTTTTTTCAAATAAATATTGTATAATTCAAGGCACTATGGAAAAACAAGAAATTCTTGAATTTACCCTTGCTAAAGATTCGTCAATTGAACTTTCAACAGCTCAGGATAAAGCCGTATTTGTAATGCAAGCAATCAAAGATGAGCTACTTTTGCGACGTCAAGCTTCAGCCCAGGCATTGGCAGAATTAGATTCAATCCTGCAAGAACACGAAATATCTATCCCCAATGAAACTAGCGAATCATTGCAATTATCTGTTCGTGAGATAGGTATCCGTTCAATGGGTTCAAATGCACTCTATAGGGCAGGAGTTGAAACTGTTGCTGACTTGATTGAAAAGACACCACGTCAACTACGAAATATTAATCGTTTTGGCAAAGGTTCGTATATAGAAACAGTTGCTGCTCTTGGTCAACTTGGTCTTTCGCTTAAAGAACCAAAAAGTTCGTTCTAATTACTCGTGACAACTTGTGATCCAACCGACACTTCTTTTGGTGTAGGCCACGTTATGGTGAATGTCGTGCCTTTACCTATGACTGATTGAACATCAATATCACCGCCAACCTGATCCATAATAAGCTTGTCTAGGTACAGACTAACTCCAAGACCATCATGATCTATTTGTAGTGCGCTTGAGTTATCGCTTCGGGAGAATGCACTAAACAGGTGATTCATTTGAACGTCAGTCATGCCTTGTCCTTGATCAGTCACTGTAAGTGATGTCGATGCACCCTTTTTCCTGAGCTCAACTTTAACTGTTCCATTAATTGGGCTGAAATCAACAGCATTAGCGAGTACGCTAGCCACCACCTGGTTAACGAACTGATCGGTACCAGGTACCATGAGCACAGAGTGAGGAGGCACAACCTTAAACAAGATATTCTTCGATGCAATTAATTCTTCAAGATCTTTTTTCGCTTCACCCACAACATCTGAAAGTGAAGTAAATTTAGTTGTATCAAACTCATTTTCATCATTTTGAACGCTAACAAGTAACGAGAATGTTTCTACAATTCTTCGTAAGCGTCGAGCACCCTCGTGCAGAATTGTGTGTGCTTTGTTTTTATCTGGAATTTCCTCTACCAGTGTTTCAATTTTCTTAACATCGGTTGTTAATTCTTCAGCAGTTGAACCAATCAAGTTTTCTCGAGCAGTATCAAGTTCCATTTCTTGCTCTTTAATGAGCGTTTCAGTGGCTTTAAGTTTTCTTGAAGTAACCCCAAGAAAATCTATCACTACATAAAGAGCAATCGCAATAATTACAAAGATTACAATTTCTGTCCAGATATGTACGGTGCTTATTTGTAGTTTTCGGTAATCTCTTGCAACGAAGTTACTAAGTAGTCCGAAACCAAGTACTAGAAAAACTGGAAGCCAGAATCGGATATCTCGAAGAACTGATGGTGCTCTAGATTCCACGGGGTGCTGAATTGAACGTAGCGTAACGCTGTGCTCAATCTTGGACATAATGACACTTACTTTGCTCTGCAGAGCAGTTGCAAGGGTCGTAATGCGACTGGTGACCTTCGGCTCAAACGCTTCGTCTTGCAAAAGCTCAGCACCGCCGACAAGCAAGGTAACTGGTGCTCGCAAGTAATTAGCAGCAAGGTGCCAGAATGTATCTCGTTCTTCGGCAAGCTTTTGTTGCTTTCTTGCAAGTGCAAGCGCCCGGCGCAGACGAGCAGATTGACGCAACCATTCACTAAGTGTTAAAAACACTCCGACAAGTAAAAGTCCAAACAAAAGGTAGGGGAAATTAATTATTACGACTGCAGGAACTGCTTTAACAGCAGATCCTATGGCAGAACCAACTGACTTAAAGAAACCAACAATACCACTATCTTTCGAAACATTTGGTGCTGTTACGTACTTTTTTATAGTTGAGCTTTGTGTAATTTGTGGTGTGGATGGTTTGGCTTTTGGTGGCGCGACGGGAACGACAGGTTTTCGAATAGTAGTAGGAGCATTTACGGCAGGATGATTCTGGCTAGGAGGAGAGACCGGAGCCACAATCCTATTTGGATTGAGTATTGGAAGACCTGAGGTAACACCCCATATTTTGTTAAAATCCCAAGTATTAAGGGGAGGATTGGTCGTATTGTTATTAAAATAATTAGGTGTTGCATTATTTTCATTTACTGGATTGCACACCATAGAATCGTAATAGCCGGCGCAGGGAATAGTTTGAGATCCACCAGCTGAGGCATCGTAGTATGAGGTTGAAGTATCCACTTGATATCCACCGTCGTAACCAGCAAAAAGCCCTATATAAACATCGTTGGTATTCGTATTCATATTTTGAGGAATAATAATTTTTACATTTGTAAAAGAATTAGTGTAGGTAGTCCCGTATGGATAGCTATCCATTCCACCAATGAAAGCAACTCCCTGAAGTGAAGGGCTAACGGTAATTGAACCTGTTGCATATGAATTTGTTATTACTGCGTTAGATTCGGCGTAACCAAACATCCCACCGGAATAGTACGATGCATTTGTAATTACAGTATCTGCGTACGAATTTGACACCGTTGAGTTATACAGATAGCCCACTAGACCTCCGTCATTATTGTAATTTCCATTATCCGTAGTTGCTACGTTGTCGATCGTTCCCTGAAATGAAATTTGGTCAAGAGCTGAGTCACCTACTTCGCCGCTTATTCCCCCAGTAGAAGATCCATACTCGTAGATTGGAAGACCAATTTCAGAGTTAATCGTTATAGAACCACCAGTAACATGGATATTAGTGATTGAACTATTACTGTAGATATAGCCAGCGAGTACTCCAATATATGGATAATTCTGAGATGTGTCGTTATCCTTAATTATGGGATTTACAAATGACAAATTTGATACAACCCCACCTTGAATCTGCGTAAAAAGTCCTAAATTATAGTTTGGCCAATTTTGACCTATCATTTGTGTTTCAATATCTTCGTAGAGATTTAATATCTTGTGCCCATTACCATTAAGCACACCCTGGAAGGCATTACCTCCAAAATCTGAGTTTTGACCTATAGGGATAAAGCCTAAGCCATTATTCCAATTCTTACTATCACTACAATCAATATCTTGCGTGAGGTTATAGGTTCCTTGGTAATCATTGACTCCCATGTTCTGCAGTTGCTCACAAGTAGAAATAGAATAGGTTGGAAGGGCGGGCAATTCAAATGTGACAACACTGCCCAAGCCCTCTCCAAATAGATTGTTAGCAACTACCTTAAAATCATAAGATACACCACGTTTGAGTGTCGAACTTGCATCAAAATGGCTGCTGCTTGAAGGGGTATTTTCATAATAGGTCCAGCTCGATTCAGAGCTCTTCTTGTAATAAACAGTATAGCTGGTGACTGATGAGCCTCCATTAAAGTTTGGAGGACCCCAGCTAAGAGTAACTCCATTATTTACATCCCCAACAACACTAATATTTGTAGGCGGGTTAGATGGACCATTTCTGCCTAATTGATAATCAAAGTTAGAATAAGCGGTACCTGAATTGTTCACAACAGGTGAGGCATCGCTAACATTTCCCGATCGAAGTTGTGGATAGCCAGAAGAAGTTTGCCAAATACTCGAGAAATTCCAACCATCCAATGGGTGATTAGAAGAATTATTACCAAAATATCCAACCGCTGGGGGATTGAGATCATATAAAAAAATACATGGTGAGCTATTGCTATTAGTACTAACTCCGGAGCAAATTCCAGTTGTGTAGTTTGTACTTATATCAAGGATTGCGTTGGTGTCTCTATTAGTTCCTATAATTCCGCCAATATTATCAAAATTGGAGGTGTTGAATACTACATCATTAAAACTATTAGTAATAGATACATTGGCAGCATTATCTGTTATAGCTTCAACAAGTCCACCCGCAAATCCTGTTGCTGCATTTGGAGTTATAACTCCTGCAGCGTATGAATGCTCAATTGAATAATTATTGCCATAACCAACGAGACCAGCACTATAGCCAGCATTACTAATGGTGGTATTTGAGTAACTATCCGTTATTGACGATTGGTTGGTATTGCTGTTCGAAAGATGCGCTACTAGCCCAGCGAAGGAACTCGATACTGCTGAGCCCGAACCTTGATTATCATCAACTACAGTCATATCTCCACTTACTGAACTTCTATCTACCGTTAGCCCATATCCGTCACCCACAAGACCACCAACATCTGTCCATGTTGCATCAATTGAAGGTGAGTAACTAAGGCTTAAGCTGCTTCCGCCATATCCTTGGTAGTACTCTACTTTAACGTCATGCAATCCTTTTGTTAAGGAGATCGTCGGGTAATCACACGTTGTTCCTCTTAAGGTCCAATTATCGTCAATGATATTTCCATCAACGTACACCCTGACTCCGTCATCAGAACATACCGTAAAAGTAGTCGAGCCTCCTGTAAAATATTTACTTGCGGTGTACTGCGCGACAAAGTATGTACCGTTAATACCTAAGGCAGGCGAGCCGCCGGAGGGCCAATTGTTATTCAAGGTTTGCTCCTGACCATTGTAATCCGGTGGAGTGGTAGGCACAGTAGGAGGAGTAGAGCCAAAATCTGGCATATTCCAGTATTTTGAAGTATAGGCCCCGGAATTATGAATCGTATCTGAGACATTCAAATTCGTTACCCTGACATTAGTAACAGTTGCGTTATTGGCTATGGCTGCAACGCCTCCCCCAACATGGTATTGCCCGACTATAGTCTCATGATCAATCGTAAGATTTCGTATATGCGCTGAATCAATTGAGCCAAAAAGGCCGGCAATATCTGAAGTGGGATGTTCAGTTAGATGTAAAATGGTGTAACCATTTCCATTTAGTGTTCCTGTGAATGGCGCTTCTGATTTGTACTGATTGCCTCCGACTGGAATGAAACCAGTTCCGCCATTCCAATTTACTGAATCGGAACAGTCTATGTCCTGCGTAAGCGCGTATGCGCCGCCAAGATCAAGTTGCATATCTTGAAGCTGTTGACAGGTAGAGATTGAAACCGTGGCTTGAGAGGGAGTGTACGATACTTGATTAGATTGGTTTGAATAAAAGCCATTCGAGCTCTTAGCGATAATCCAAAACGTATAGCTATTGCCAAGTGTTAAGGATGGAAGATCTTTAGTAGTAGCGTCAGATCCAGTATCTATTGCCCATACATCACTTGATCCAGTTATTTGATAAAGCACATAATAGTCAATGGAAACCCCTGTAGGTACCACAGCAGGAGTCCAGCTCAAGTGAACTCCAGCCGAACTAGTTTGTGTGACACTTAGACCAGATGGGTCAGTTATTGGGGTTGCTAGGGGCCTCAGGTCAGGCAGTCCGCTCGTCGTTTGCCAGAAATTCGTGAAGTCCCAAGATGTAAAAGGTGGATTAGTGCTGTTATTCGTAAAATATCCGGGCTGAGCATTAGTGTCAATTGGAGTACAGCCAGTTATTGTAATGTATGCCTGTCCTCCGCATGCCGTAGTTCCCGCGGATACAGAATCAAAAAAATTTGTTTCCGTAATATCACCACCCCAATTAGATTGCCCGACTATACCACCATAACTAGAATATGGTGCCCTGTTTATGACTGTTGAAAACGAATTATGAGCTACAAAAAGATTATTGTTACTAGCATCAGCTCTTCCATATAAACCAGCTGCGCTAATTGCACCATTATTGTCATTAATAGAACCACTAGAATATACGTTATTCAATGAACCCGAAACATATCCTGCAAGACCTCCTATATATATGTATGATCCACCACCATTCATCGTCATATTGACATCGCTATATGAATTAACAATGGAGCCACTGTTATCGCCTACCATTCCACCCATAAGTGTATATAACTGATTTGTTGCGTTATCCACGAGAATTCCTTGAACAGAAGTACCATTGATCTCACCTTGGTTTTCACCCACAATACTTCCAACATTGATACCATTAAGCGACTGAAAAGTTGACACAGTCACAGAGAGATTTTTAAATCTAAGATTAATAAGATGGCCACTATTTAAATTAACTGCTACAAAACCCGACTCTTCATATCCGCCGTCCAATTCATCGCCAACATTAGCCGTAAAATTATCAAATTCAAGGTTCTCAATTGTTCCATAGTTTAAGTCTATGTAGGCATGACTTAAAGTTAAATTAGAAATCGTATGTCCGTTTCCATGTAAAGTACCATAGAAAGAATCAAGTGTCGGAACTGATGTTGCGTTCGGATAGACAGCTTGGTAGTCAGCCAGCAAATGTGTACAATCAAGATTCTGAGTAACAGATAATGTAGCTCGAGGATTTGCTGCGACTGTTGTAATAAATTGGAGACAAGAACTTATTGGAGTACCGTTTGTGAAATCTGATGGGTTCACTATTGAACCGCCATTAGCATCGACGGCTTTTGCGTTCAGATGGTGGCTTGAAGAGATTCCAGCAAATGTTGCTACGAAAAGTAAAACATATATAACTCGCAGTACTGTTTTATTCATTGTCCCTCAAACCTAACTTATTAAAAAGTATACGTTGAGAATACGTACTATGCTATTGGTTTTTTTAATAATTGCTGTACTTTTTCCACAACCTGGGTGGGCGATGAGTCGGCTTTAATAATAAAATCATGTACGCCAAATTCTTTTATTTTTTCTGCTGTATCCATATCACCCATATTTGAAAGTATTAACAATTTAAAATCTTTATTAAGTTGATCATTATCTTTGAGGTGCTCAAGTGTCTCAACCCCAGACATTACAGGCATCATAAGATCTAGTAGCACAATATCTGGGTGAAATGAATCAATTAGTTCTAATCCTACATGCCCATTTGGAGCCCGCATAACATCGAATTTAGATAGTTCTAATTTCATTGTATACATCGTAGCTATCGCGTCATCATCTTCTATAATCAATACTTTTTGCTTCGTCATACTATGAGTATATGATAAAACTTATGCTTTTTCCTTATTTTTAACAATTTGATGAAGTACTAAAGATGCAATTACAATTGTTATGATAAAAATTATATAGATAGAGCGATCAATAAGGTTGGCGAGCACTATGGCACTTGTCGGTATTTGGTGTATTTTTTCGGAAAGCACTAAAAATGACTCACGTATACCAATCCCAGCTGGTGTTAGCCCAACGAATAGCGAAAGATTAGCAACGCCCGTGTAGGCGATAACCTGATGAATTGAAACCCAATAATCAACCGCTTTTAGCTCAATAAAATAGATAAAAGTTTGAAGACTGAATTGTACAAAGGTAAGTAAGAATAGCATTGCGGTCCATTTTTTTTGTTGCGCAATCTTTTCAGTGTCAAGTGATTTCTTTTTTGTATACCATCTCATTAAATAAAGTAGTAGCCAACTAAGTATTACTATGCAAAGGATTGACTGCCACCAAGAACGGGATCCGATTGCTACGAAAGTGAAGCTAATGAGACTATAGAAAAAATAGTACAAAAGAGTTACGGATAGAAAGTTTTTAAACGAAATACCAAATTTTCGTTTTACATAACCACTTCGAAATAGTGGGCCAGCCTGCCCGGGTAAAATAAAATTAAGACCTATCGAATAGCCATTGATATATAAATTCTCTGCAAATGAGACGGTTCGTTGACAAAGTAAAATAGTAACGCTAAAGAGTTGTAATAATATTACAAACATTGCCACATATAAAATAAAGATACTAATGAGCGCTAATATTGAGATACTGGAAAGCTGGTGGAGAAGCAGGGGATGTTTATTCAAATAGTTCGTAACTACAAAATAAGTAATCACAATGGCTGAGATAGTGATAATAGCGCGTATAAATCGACTTTGCTTCATTACGCTACTAAGTATATACGATTCAGCTTGCCCTCAGCCGCAAGATGGTATAATTTAACGAATTAATGATGGAATTATTTACACAAAAAATAGCAAACTTACGAAGTACATCAAGTTTGTATATCCGTAATCATCTAGGGATAATGGCGGTCATATGTGTGGCCGTTACTGTTATTTTCAGTATCATTTTAAGTGAATGTGCGATTCATAAAATTGCTTTAAATACAGAAATCCCTTCACACCATTATCTTGAACCATCTAATCCATTAAAATATAGCGCAAACTGGGACGGCTCTGACTATATTCATATTGCGAATAACGGCTATGACACTGGCTTTTATACTGGTTTCTTTCCTGTGTATCCGCTGGCAATTAGACTGCTAAATTACCTTATACCTTCAGCAATTCTCTGTGGACTGCTCATAAGCTGGACCAGTTTAATAGGAGCTATTTATTTTTATGCAAAATTAGTAAAAGAATTTTGTAGAGGTCTGACATCAAAAACGAAGAATAGTGAATATTTTAAAGCAGTCGTATTCTTCTTATTATTTCCTGAAGGAGTCTATCTTTTATCTGTTTACACAGAGAGCCTTTTTGCGCTCTTATCATTTAGTGCCATTTACTATATATCGCAGAAGAAGTATCTGCTCAGTGCTGCGCTCGTTTCGATTGCTTGCGCAACCCATATTACGGGAGTATTTGTATTACTTTTGATTATGCTTATGCTACTTGAGCAAAAAATAAAATTGACCAAGATTGTACAAGTAGGGCTTATTGGTTCACTCGGTTTACTAAGTTATATGGGCTATCTGTGGAAGCGGTATAACAATCCACTACAATTTTTAGCTGCACAAAAACAACATCATTGGCTCGAAAAAGGATTATGGAGCAACATTTCACTCATGAGCCTACTTGATGCAGTGCTTATACTATTGCTTGTTGCCAGTGCTATCTATTGGTGGAAGAGAAGAAAGAGTTTCTCTATCTATTCTTTGCTTTTTCTACTAATTCCTATCCTTGGAGGTCAATTTGGCGGATTTCCACGGTATACCATGATGGCATTTCCTATGACACTAATGCTGTATGAATATTTACAAACTAAAGAATCATTGCGGCTTATAGTCACGCTACTTTTTAGTGCCATTTGGGCTTATATCGTTATCTTCTTTTCTGTTGGATATGTTGTAACGTAAGATTATTCTTTATTTAGATTTAGTTTTAGTTTTATTCTCAACAAGCATACCGTAACGTGTCCGACGCTGTTCTTCTAACACATCTTCAATAAGTGAACGATTAATGCGAATAAGATTTGCAATTACGCCCAGAGCGTAACAGAGAAATGAAACGTTAAGTAATACTGTACCAATAATAAGCGACTGTAAATGGTGGGCTCCGTAAGGATCACTATTGGTAAAAAAGATATACATATAGTGAATAAACGGAATTGCTCCGACAACAAAGAAAAATGTGCCCACACTTAAAAAAGCAACGTAGGGCTTATACATACTGTATCCGTTCAAGAGTGCAACTGCAGATTTCCTTACATGCTCCCATGATGATTTAAATAAGCGAGATTCACGTGTTTTGGGATTTGTTTTAATTTTTATAACTTCAATTGCCATTCGTTTATTACCAGCTTGAATCGTAGTTTCCATCGCAAAATTGAAACGGCCTACCAAATTAAATTTAATAGCTGCCTCTTTCGAGTAAGCCCTAAATCCACTCGTACTGTCTGGAACTGAGGTACCTGCAGCGGCATTAAGCACACGAGTACCAAATTTTTGAAGAAACTTTTTCATTGGAGAAAAATGCTCTATTGTATCTATTTGTCGATCCGCTATGACGATATCCGCACGCCCCTCAACTACAGGAGCAATTAGTTCAGGTATCTTTTCCTGCGGATATTGATTATCGCCATCGGTTAATACGAGAACATCAGCTCCAAGTTCAAGCGCACCGGTAATACCATCGCGTAATGACAATGCTAATCCACGATTCTTAGCGTGATCAATAATATGGTGCACGCCGAGCTTTCTTGCAACTTCAACAGTTTTGTCTGTAGATCCGTCATTTATTACAAGAATTTCAATCTCATCTATGCCATCGATTTGTTTTGGTATGGTAGCTAATGTAAGTGGGAGCGTCTTTTCTTCATTCAGACACGGAATCATAATTACTAATTTCATAATACACACCTTTTCTTATCTGTTAGTATACCAATCATATTGGAAAAATGACAGCCTCGGCTACCGCCTAAAAAATAACCATATACTTTAAACCTGTGATTCTGCTGATTTTTTTATATAATAGAGCGAATGGACAGGGATATTATAAAAATTAATAAGACTTCAAAGCAGGAGAAGCCTCAAACCACTTCTGAAGTTAAATCTTCCAAAAAAATAATTCATCACAAACGGATTAAAGCTCTGATTATCACAGTAGTACTTGTTTTGGTATCCGGAGGAACGAGTCTTTATCTACTTGAAGCACAGCCTGCTTTGGTTGCTAAGTTTGCAGATAATGTGCTTCGACCAACACTCGGAAATAAAAATACTATCATTTTAGAGAACGTTGTTTTTTCACTATCCGACCATTTAAAACAGATAGTCTACGGCACTATAGCAAAGCCTAAGGCTAATATATTTAATAACGAACCTGCGGCGAATCCCCAGGTAAACCCCAAACCAACAATACAATCACTCAGCCTTACGACTATTAACGATACTCAGCCCAGCTATCCACTACTTCCTGGAGAAGGTCAGTGGAACATTGTAAACTTACCTCAATTTAATAATCAGCAAATTATGGCACGCACCTTTGTGAGACCAGACCCTGATCGCTCGTATGCAATCGTGGCACTCATTCAAATGAATATGCATTATCTCACCCTAAGTTCTGTTGCTGGGACATATTATCCTGGTGGGGAATTAGGTCATCCTGGACCTGGGGTTATACCCGCAAGTGATCAAGCATCAAATAATCTTGTCGCAGCATTCAACGGTGGATTTCAATATATGGACGGCCATTATGGAATGACCGTTGGCTCAACTGTTTATGTTCCACTTATAGAAGGGCTTGGAAGTCTCATAATATATAAAGATAGATCTGCTTCTATTGAACGATACGACAGCACAAAGACACACCTTATACCAATTACATCAGTTCGTCAAAATGGACCCCTCATATTAGATAATGGACAGGTAACGGCTGATGCTAATAGCGGAGGATATGCGGTATGGGGTCGGACAACTACTAATTCTGTGTATACGTGGCGCTCAGGGATTGGGATTACAGCTTCAGGCAATCTTATCTATGCTGTTGGCCCATCTCTTACTGCCTCAACCCTAGCACAATCACTAAAATTAGCTGGTGCAACGGAAGCAATCCAGCTAGATATTAATCAGTTCTGGGTTCGATTTGTTACATTCACGCCAACAACGTCAGGTAATTATTCATCAGAGAGCATTCTCAACACATTACAAAATGGTGGCCCACAATATCTTCATGGATATAACAAGGATTTCTTTTATCTTATGATGCGACCACCAATACAACATAACGCTCAAAAATAAACTCTTTAATGCTTGTGTCTAATTATCTCTTTTTTGCTAGAATAGTCTAATGCTAGAAACAGGCTATTTGAAAGAATCACGTACAAAAATTGCATATAATAAAAAAGTATTACCCGTACTTCAAAACAGCCCAAAATTACAAAGCATAATAGCTCATTTTATTGAATGCCCAATGCGACCAGAACAATACTTGGAAGATTTAGAACATATTGGTACTGGAAATCATTCCATTGTGTATAGCTTTGGAGCGTATGCACTTAAGCTTTCTACTGGCCTAACAGGTAAGTTAGCCTATGAATTCGGCACAACTATTCCACCTGAAAATTTGATCCTACAATCACAGTTCCTAACACTTCTTAAAAAGTATATTGATAAAAACAAAATAACTTCACTGAACGTGCCAAACCAATATATTGCACTACGCTCGGCAAATGGTAATTTCCTGTCAATACATGAAAATCTCACTAATGAGGTTTCATTATCTGAGTGGATTATTACAAAAGATCTTACGATGCATGAAGAAAATACACTGCTCGATCATACAAAAGAAAGAATAGTCGAAAAGCTCGGATCATTTGTTTTAAAAAAAGGTTTAAACGACCTCGGAATTAAATCGAATGGAGCCTTAAATTGTCGAAACATAATGATTCCAAAAGGCGATGTTGACCCGTTTTCAGCAGATTTAAGCATTATCGATCAGCCAAGCAAAGGAGCTGTTCATTCAATAGGTGGAATTTTAAATAATATGTTTTACTTAAGCACTAAAAATGATTTTGAATCATTAGAAGATTTTTTAGACGTATAGATCTTTTTTGTTAAAAATATATACACCCAAGAATAAAAAGGTTACAGAACAAACACCAAAAACTACGATAGATAGATGATCTAGAGCACCTGTAGATAAGGTTTTACTTGCACCTAAATAATAGAAAAAAGAACCATACTTACACCAGTCAAATGAACTTAATGATCCTGATAGAACAAAGAGGGCATACATGAGAGCAATAATAGTGCTCATCCAAATATAAAGTTTTTCTCGAGAATTACTAATAGCTGCCAAACAAAATGTTAAGCTCAATATGGTGAGCCCAAACAGAAATCCTATCAAAGCCAAAGAGAGGAAATGACTAATCGAGAAATTTACTTTATACGCACTCGAAAGCGGAATACAAGCGATGATTGAGGCAATTACAAATATAGCAAGGGATAGGGCTCCAACGGCAAACTTACTCAAAAAAACTGTAGCTCTAGAAATTGGTTGAGAAAGCAGGAAAGAAATTGTTCCTTTTTCCTTTTCAAGCGAAAGTAGTTGGCCTGTTCTTGAGATGACCAGCATTATTGCAAAGATTGGCCAAATAAGCGAAAACATTTCTCCACTAAGATAGGATTGTTCATTATCAAAAAAAGAAGCATTTATACCAAAAGCTTGTGAAAGCCCTTTTGGCAAAGAATCCATTAAACTTTTTATATTTGTTGAGTAATGGTGCAATTGAGGAAAGATTGAAATATACAGCCACGCAAAACCGAAGCTACCAAGACAGAATCCAATCATTGAAAAAAATTGAATTGTAAAATCTCTTTTTAAAATAGATATCACTTATAATACTCCATAAATAGTTCCTCTAAATCAACGTTTGATATATCTAGATTATAAATTTTGTAGTTCGACAATTCTCTCAAAATATGATTAATTGCCCCAAGAATTTGAAAAGAAACAAATTTACCTTGCACTGAAAGATTTTTTGCGCCCAATAATTTTAACTTTTCTTTATTAATACTATTTTCTGTTGTAAAGGTAACTTTTTTCAAGGATAAAGAATTCAGCTTTTCGATTGATTCATTTACGCTTATTTTTCCATCTTTAATAACAGCAAAATCTGTGCACAATCGCTCAATTTCGGGCAAATTATGTGATGACATAAAAACAGTTCCACCATTTTTTATATATTCATTAACTATCTTGTAAAATTCTTGTTGCATCAGTGGATCAAGCGCTTTTGTAGGTTCATCCATAATAAGTAATTTCGGATTTCCATAAAGTGCTACTAAAAATGCAAGCTTTTGTTTGTTACCAGAAGAAAGCTTTTTATAAGGAGTTTTCATGTCTACCCCAAGTCGTTCAACAAAGTTTATACTACTGTGATTACCTC
>Ga0214200_1000228_pt1 | contig 15962 bp, 15 predicted proteins | sample TroBogEpilimnion_7_FD_153038 | JGI IMG/M metagenome (GOLD analysis project Ga0214200, IMG submission 153038) | Freshwater microbial communities from Trout Bog Lake, WI - 23OCT2008 epilimnion | ecosystem: Environmental > Aquatic > Freshwater > Lake > Epilimnion/Euphotic zone | place: Trout Bog... | reverse complement strand
AGCTCTTCATGAAGATCCTTCTGTCGTTGCTAGTTTAGCTGATAATTACAGAACGCCTAAAAAGATACTTAAGAAATTATTGATGCACACTGATCCACATGTTGCACAGCTAGCAAAATCTAGGTTGGAAAATTTGTAAGGTAAGGATTGTAGTAATAGTTGGTAGGGGCAGCCCTCAAATAAGCTGTAGGCCGGAATAAGGCTTTTGAAGCGTAAGCGAGTAAAGCGTTTCCGGCATAGACGCTGCTCCTGTGCCGGAAACGCCACCACGTGCTACGCTAGGGTGGTCTTATTCCGGCCTACAGCTACTACAGTTTTGTACTTCGATAAATGGGTGTATGCAATACATCCCTAGGATAGGTGTCGTGGATTGTCACTTTCTGTATTACAAGTGAGATAAATGAGCTTTTGTAGAGGAGACACATTCGCCCAGTGTCGATATAATCACCCTAGTCATAGGTTAATGATGGCTATTTTAAAACACTAATTGTAGAGTCATCTATGTATAAAAATCTAAACACCTACCTTTATTCTCCCTCAGATTTAGTTTTATTTGAACGCTCAGCCTTTGCCTCTTGGATGGCGCGTCTGGCTTGGGAAAAGCCAGAGCAACTGGCCGGCATAGAAAAAGATCAAGATAAAATGATGAATTTGTTGGCCGGTAAAGGCTTACAGCATGAGAGTAATTATCTTGAAAAATTCAAACACGATTTAGGTGTAGATAATGTCTGCAAAATAAGTGATGACAAAGAAACCAGAGCAGCAGAAACCTTAAAAGCCATGCAAGCCGGTTATCAAGTGATCTTTCAAGCGTATTTAGAGCGCGATAACTTTGCTGGTTCTGCTGATTTCTTGATTAAAAAAGCCGGTCATTCAAACTTAGGCGATTATTACTACGAAGCTTGGGATACCAAGCTCTCGTTATCCACTAAAACCTATTTTATTATCCAACTCTGTTGCTATAGTTGGATGCTTGAAGCCGCTCAAGGCAAAGTGCCTGAACATGCTGTAGTCGTGCTAGGGAATAAAAAGCAAGATACTTATCGATTAGCGGCCTACTACCCTTATTTTCTAAACGTAAAAACTCAATTCTTAAAAGCACAAGCTGACTTTCAAAGTGATTGGTCTATGATGCCTGATTTAGCGTTGTGCACTGATTACGGTGTTTGGACTTCTTTTGCAAAAGCTGAATTAAAGAAATCCGACAGCTTAGCTTTAGTCGCTAATATTCGTAAATCGCAGATTAAAAAATTACAAGACACCGGCGTAAGCACCTTAACTGACTTAGCGGTTACTGAACAAGCCGACATTAAAGGCATCTCGTCTGACACTTTTGCTAAACTCAAAGCCCAAGCCGCCATTCAATTCGCCTCAAGAGATCAAGAGATACCGTTATTTGAAGTGCTTAACGCTAATGAGGGCAAAGGCTTATCGGGTTTGCCGCCTAAATCTAAGCTGGATATTTATTTTGATATTGAAGGTCATCCCTTAGTAACAGGTGGCTTGGAATATTTATGGGGCGTGAGTTATGAAGATAAAAACGCCGCGCAAGGTAAACAATATGCCTTTAAAGATTGGTGGGCGCATGATCAAAACCAAGAAAAGCTAGCCTTTGAAGGCTTTATTGATTGGTCATATCAACGCTGGCAACAAGATCCTACGCTACATATTTATCACTATGCGAGCTATGAAATCACCGCCATCAACAAAATGGTTAATCGCTATCAAACCAGAAAAGATCAAGTTGCAGAATTACTGGCTAATCATGTCTTTGTGGATTTATATAAAGTCGTAAGAAGCGGGTTATTAATTGGTGAGCCCAATTATTCGATTAAAAGTGTAGAGCATCTTTATCGCGGCAAGCGCACTACAGAAGTTGCTAATGGGGGCGATTCCATCGTTTTTTATGAAAACTGGCATAGCAATGGCGGCTTAGAAAACTGGAATGAGCAAGCGCATGGCTATCAGAGTTGGCTAGCAAATCCTGAGCACTTTGATTGGGAAGCTTGGACAATCTTACAAGAAATTCGCTCTTACAATATTGATGATTGTGAATCGACCCTAGAGCTTGTGGTTTGGCTACGAGAGCAACAAGCAAACAATAATATCTGTTTTAATGCTGGCGAAGTTGTTCCTAAAGAGGAGCTAGAGAAAACCGATAAACAACTAGAAAACGAACAAAAACGCCAGGCACTCATTCAACGCCAACAAGCGTTGCTTGATCAGTTTGAATCAGATGCTGATTTAAAAGCAGACAAACAGGCAGAATTATTGGTATCGCTACTCCACTTTTATGATCGTGAACGTAAACCTAAAAACTTTACTTATATCAAACGTGAGAACAAACCTAATGATGAGCTGTTTGAAGATGACACCGTAGTTTTTGATCTTAGCCTGACCAGCCAAGAAGAAAAAGATGGCAAGATCAATTGCATCGCTCGGTTTAAAAACGACCAGCCGCTACGTACCGATAAGCTAAGCACAGCGACCATCAAAGACAGCAAAGCAAAAGTCAGTAAGATCACAATAGACGAGATTGATGATGACTATAGTCAAATCAATTTTGTGCTTAATGCTGACCAACAAGACGCATTACAAAAATTGCCGCTAAGCTTGTTTGCTGATGAACCCCTCATTCTTACCAACACCTTAGAAAATAGACTCTGCGACATTACCGAAGCTTATTTTGAAACCCGGCTATTGCCCAAGTTATTAGCCACCCTTATCAACCAAGCTAAGCCACGCTTTACTGGGCAACACTCGCCGCTACCCATTTCACGCCATCAATACCCTGATAATGACGATTATCTGTCCGCTATTATTCGTGCCGTTAAAGCCATGGATGAAACTTGTTTGTGTATTCAAGGCCCACCGGGTGCTGGCAAAACCTATACGGCTGAAAAAGTGATTACGCAACTCATCAAGGACGGTTGTCGCGTAGGCATTATGTCGAATAGTCATGCCGCCATCATGAATTTATTAAAACCCGTAGCAGAAGCATCACCTGATATTCCTATGGCTAAAGTCGGTGGCTTTGATACCCAAGCCTTGTTTTTAGAAAAGTACCCTAGCGAAGCTTATCCTAATCTCGTTTATCGAGGCTCTATGAGCTTTACTAATAAGCTACCCTACGAAATTTTAAATGTAGTGGGTGCCACCGTTTATGCTTTTGCTAAAGACAGGGCTTATGAAGCACCTTTAGACTATCTATTTGTTGATGAAGCCAGCCAAGTCGCCTTGGCTAATTTACTGGCGGTATCGGGCGCAGCCAAAAACATCATATTAATGGGCGATCAAATGCAATTAGAGCAACCCATACAAGGCTCACATCCTGGTCTATCGGGTAGTTCTGCTTTAGAATTTATGTTAATGGAACATGCTGTTATTCCAGATGATAAAGGCATCTTTCTGGAACGCACTTACCGTATGCATCCAGAGGTTTGCGCACCGCTGTCTGAAATAGTCTACGAAGGTAAATTACAAGCCGATGCCGACAACAGCAAGCAAACCATCACCCTCCCTAAACCCAGTTTGATTAGCAAAGCCCATGGCATCTTATCTGTTAGCGTGCAGCATGAAGGCAATAGCCAAAGCAGTGTAGAAGAAGTACAGCTAGTGCAACAACTGATAGCAGAACTTAAAACTGGCACTTTTACCAATAAAAACGGCCAACAAAAACCCATCACCGATGCCGACATACTGGTAATTGCCCCTTACAACATGCAGGTCAATCTGCTTAAAGAAAAGCTAGGCAGCGCTTTAAAAATTGGCACCATCGATAAATTTCAAGGCCAAGAAGCGCCAGTGGTTATTATCTCTATGGCGATCAGCGACATAGAAGAATCCCCCAGAGGCTTAGATTTTGTCTTGGATATTAATCGGCTCAATGTCGCCGTTTCACGCGCACAAGCCTTAGCGATTATTGTAGCGAATGAAGGTTTAGAGCAATGCAAGGTCAATAGCTTGGCGCAGATGGCTAAGGTTGGTTTGTTTTGTAGATTGAAATTAAATTATTTTTAGAAACCATAAGAAAACAGGCAGTTATTAATTTTTAACTGATATATTTGAAATTATTTGATTAAGGAATGAAGTTATATGGCGAAGATATGGGTTGTTGCTTGTGGTAGTGCACAGGATCAGGAGTGGAAAGAAATTTGGTCGGATTGGGTTAGTGGTAAATATATTGCAATTGGATGTTCTTGTAATTTTCCACTTATAAATGATCAAGGTATTCAATTATCAAGCCAAGAAATTACTGAAAATGGTGGTGTAGATTTGGATACGGTTAGAGCATTTGCATTTAATATACAAATAGGCGACTACGTCGTTATAAAAACAGGTAGAACAAGCATTCTTGGGCTAGCAAAAATAACTGCGAATATTGAATATTCAGAAGATGGACTTTCACCTTTAATTGCAGGTTGGCATCAATTTAGAAAAGTAGAATGGATTACAACTCTTGAAAAACCAAGAGAAATTCCAATTGACCCAATATTCCCTATACCTGCATGTAGAAGTTTGGGTGTGGAGTGTAAAGCTGATCAAATTAGTGATTTAACTCAACACACGTCAACAAATCCTTTGCACTTAAGTCGTATGAAAACGATTCTAACTACATTAGGTTTATTAAAAGAAGAGGTAGAAATGCTGTCAACAAATAAAGAGAATAATATGCAGTCCACATGCCCATTAAACCAAATACTTTATGGCCCTCCAGGTACAGGTAAAACTTACAACACAGTCAATAAAGCAATTGCAATAGCAAATCCAAGTTTTAAGCTAGATCAGCCAAGAAAAGAAATAAAGATTGAGTTTGCTCGACTGATGGAAGAGGGGCAAATTGTATTTACTACTTTTCATCAAAGTATGTGTTATGAAGATTTTATCGAAGGCATAAAGCCGGAGACTACGCCAGATGATAAAAGAGTCATCTATGAAGTTAAACCGGGTATTTTCAAAAATTTATGTCAGGCGGCAACAACACCTAATTTGATAGGTTTTAATGCTGCGTATGAACAGTTAATAAAGGACTTGTCTGAGTTTGACGCTGCTGACAGTGATACTACAGAAGTTAAAACGATAGAGATCAAAACACCAACAGGTAAACCATTTTCAATTTCATTAAATTCAAATAATAATCTTTCGCTTCATACTGGCCCAAACAAAATTAAGCAAGGTACTTTAACTAGGGAGAATATACAGGCCCAAATTAACGGTGACGTTAAATTCATTGGTTGGAATGGTTACTTTGAAGGTGTATGTAATTATTTAAAAGAAAACTATCACTATTCATCAACTACAGAGAATACTGCAAAAAATTTCGTACTTATAATTGACGAGATTAATCGTGGCAATGTTTCCCAGATCTTTGGTGAACTTATCACCTTAATTGAAGATGATAAACGCTTAGGTTGCCCTGAAGCACTCGAAGTCACTTTATCTTATAGTAAAGAGAAGTTTGGTGTACCTTCCAATCTTTATATCATTGGCACTATGAATACTGCTGATCGTAGTGTTGAAGCTTTAGATGCTGCCTTACGTAGGCGTTTTAGCTTTGAAGAAATGCCACCTGATTCTGATTTAATTCGTAAAGAAGGTAAGTTAAAAGGAACCGAGGGAAAATTAGGTGAAATTAGTTTGCCCGATTTACTTGATACCATTAATAAACGCATAGAAAAACTTTTAGATAAAGATCATCAAATTGGCCATAGTTATTTTATGTCAGTTGCATCGTTGGACGATTTAAAACAACAATTTCAAAATAAAATAATCCCCTTGTTACAAGAATACTTCTTTGGTGATTATGGCAAGATAGGTTTGGTATTAGGTAAAGGTTTTGTTAGTAAGGATGATTCAAATAAAAATAACTTCGCAGCTTTTTCTGATACCGATGCTGATGAATTTTCCGAACGGCCTATTTTTAAAATAATAAACCTAACTTCTACTGAAGATTTTATTAAAGCTATTAATTCATTGTTAAACAAGAACACCGATGGCGAATAGCAAGCTAATCCGAGTTTTTGAGCATCAAGCGATCAAGTTAGGCGATGAAATAGATGGTGTTACTTTTGATAGTACTTCTCTTAAAGCACTAAAAGATTATTACGGTGACAAAGAAGGCGTACCTTATTATTCGTTAACAAACAATGGCGTTAAGTTTAATAAGTTTGTTGGTGTTATACAGGTAGGCAATACGGTCATTGAGGTTTTGCCTAAAGCGGATAAATCGACCGAGGATAAAAAATATTGGCAAGTGCTGTTAGTGAAAATGCTTTCTGTGGTGGGATTGTTCGACATAGAGTCTACTAGCGAGAGCTCGCTGAAATTAAAATCTAATTCAATTCTTGATCTTTACTTTGCTCTTTTTATAAAAGAAGTTGAGCATTTATTGCACAGCGGCTTGGCTAAACAATATCGCAAGAAAGAAGGCAATGTCACGGCCTTAAAAGGCAGTATTCAGTTTGCTAAACATATCCAGCAAAACCTAACGCATCAAGAACGCTTTTATGTGCGGCATACGACCTATGATGTTGAACATAAACTGCATTTTATTCTTTATAAAACCCTACGCTTACTGAAACAGATCAATACCAATACCGAGTTACATAGTCGTATTGGTGTTTTATTGCTGCATTATCCAGAGATGCCTGATATTAAAGTAACTGAGGCCACTTTTGATACGCTGGTTTTTAATAGAAAAACACAGCCTTACAAAAAAGCCATAGGCATTGCTAAATTACTGTTACTGCAATACCACCCTGATGTCATAACAGGACGACATAATGTTTTAGCGTTGATGTTTGATATGAATAAGCTTTGGGAAAAGTTTGTGTATGTTAGTTTACGTAAACATCATATAGACAGTTCAGTGATTAATAGTATCTCAAAGCAAACTGATAAACATTTTTGGAAGCCTAAAAGTGGACCAATTTCATCAATGAAACCAGATATAGTGATTAATCAAAATATTGATAATTGCGTTGTACTAGATACCAAGTGGAAGAATTTAAATGGTGGTAACCCCTCTGCAGAAGATTTAAGACAAATGTATGTTTATCACGAATATTTTTCTTCAAAGCGGGTAGCATTAATTTATCCTAGCTCAGATGAAAAAACGATTATTAATCGTGGTGAGTTTGTAGCAATTGACACAAAGATAATGAAGACTGCCACAGTGGGTTCTGGAAATATATGTAGTGTAATCTCGTTACAAACGGATAGTGACATTAAAAAATGGCAAGAGCATATTTATAAAACAGTATGTGAATTCATGACTCCAGTCGATCAAGAAAATAAAGGCTTAAATTAAAACATTGCGGTAAATATGGCAATACTTGGGTAAAAAATGGATGAGAGTTCAGATGACCTAATAAAGGGCGTAATAAGCATGACTCTCAGTCACACGATCTATTTATTATTAACTAGATATAGTTGTCAAAAGAGTGATCTTCGATAAGAAATCCAATGAAAAAAAGCAATAACCCATACTTAATTAACTAAGGGAATATCATGGCATTAACATCAAAAATTATAAAGTCTACATCTGGGATGGAAATAGATATCCTAAACAATGGTGTGATGGCACTTCAATCAATATATTCATCAACTATGAAATTGATGTCTATGGTTAAATACAATTCTATTGGGGTAGTTACTGAAATAGATAATTATATTTACAATTCTGCTGGAATCCGAACATCAGAACATATGGTTTCTGGTACGGGAGTCGCAATTGGTGATATAAATTTCAATTATACTAATGGCAAGCTTACTACAATGACCCATTACAATAGTTTGGGTGTTCTTACAGAAACTGACTATTTGAATCCGAATACAGGCTTGTTGTCTAGTATCGTTTTTGCTCCAAAAACGATAGACGCAGTTGCTAAAGTCGTCTTACTTGCACCACCACCTGTTGCAATAACACCTAGCGCATCTTCTATAGTATCTCAGGTAAGTTCAGACGCGACTCCTGTTTGGAGTAATGTGTCTGGGCATGGTGGAATAGATATAATCAAAGCATTAGCATTAGAAGGAATAAAAATTGTTGATGTTGCTACAACCCAAAAGTGGGGAATTACTGCTTCACATTTCGATGATTCCATTGCAGCTGGATATATCGGCAAGGGAGTTATTATTGCAGATATTGATACTGGTATTGATTTGCATAATACTGCTTTGACTGGAAATCTCAGTCAATATAATTGGAACTTTATAACCAATAATTCAAATGTCCAAGATGACAATGGACATGGTTCGTTTACGGCAAGTGAAATGGTTGCAAGTGATAATGGAAATGGTATTGTTGGTGCTGCTACTGGCGCACAATTAATGGTATTGAAAGCGATGGATGCTAGTGGTGCTGGTACTGCCACTAATGTTGCAAATGCCATTACATATGCTGTAGATCATGGTGCTAATGTGATTAATATGTCATTGAATGGATTAGTAGATATGCCTGTTATTGATGCTGCATTAACTTATGCGTCACAACACAACGTATTAGTTTCTATAGCAGCAGGTAATGTTGGTGGTGTAGGTCCACAACATCCTGCTGATAACGCAATAACTTTTTCAAATGTCGTTGCTGTTGGTTCTATAGCAAGCTTAGTGAATGGTTATTGTTTTAATAATTCTAGTAATAAAGCTGGATGTGATAAAGAATATAATTTCGTAGATGCTCCTGGTGTAAATATTAGTGGCTACGATAATCATGGGGCAATTGTTTCGCAGTCAGGAACATCAATGTCGTCTGCTTATGTCGCTTCTGCTATGGCGGACCTTTATTCAGCATATGCCGGAACACATAGTGCTGCTTCTATTGATCTATCTGTAATATATGCTTTGACTCATGGAACAGATACTATTGGTTTGGTTGGAGTTTCTACTGCTGTATTAGGTTAGAATGAATATCTCAGAGTTTTTTATACGTCTTGATGCAAAACTATCTAATAAAATGTGGTCATGGGGTGCAGTAACTGAAGACGGGACTGTTATATTAAGATGCTGGGCCCATGAGATACGTCGTAGCATAGATGGTAAGTACCAATGTGTAGTTCTTGATGAGGCCTATAGTAAAAAAAGCGGTGCTGGTTATACTGAGCGTGTTCAACATCTTCAGCGCATAAAAGATGGAGCAGAAATTCGTTTGGTTATTGTGACGGATGTCGATGCAAAAAAGCCACAAGGAAAAATAAAGCAATTTAATTCTAGTGCATTGATGATAGGAGCTAAGATTTTCACGGAAGGAGAAAAAACCTATGTGGAATGTGACGGTATTGAGAAGTTAACTAATGGTAGGCGCAATGTCTAGTAGATTCAATGACGCAGAGATCAATAATTTACACTTGCTAGGCAGAATGCTAGGACAAACTAGACGCTTTGCTACTGCACCATTGAACAAGGCAGGAAAAAATCATTTATTTGAAATGTTGGATGCTGCCCACAACATACCCGCATCCTTAATAAATCCAGATGATTACCAGATTGCTGATGATATTGCGCATTTAAGGTTGTTGATTGAAGAGATGGGCGACCCACGCTTTATTGATAAATAAAATTTAGTAAATAATTTCATTACAGGCAGGCTGATAAATGACATCATGTTATAAATTTACTTTTACAGATAAAATATTAACAACAGCACATAAGCATTGTATTTTAAATTATGATGAGATTATAGCCAGTAAGGTTTGTGGTTGCTTTTATTGTTTAAAGATATTTCCACCAGATAAAGTAGATCATTGGCTAGAAGAGAAGAATGGGCAAGCAACGGCTTTATGCTACTGTGGCATTGATGCGGTAATTGGTTCGCAATCGGGTTATCCCATCTCAAAAAAGTTTTTGACTGATATGCACCACAGATGGTTTTCGATGGAATAATAACAATATTATTAGCCCTCAATTGTACGATAGGTGCTGAGTTATTTTGTCTGATTAGGTTTGTTTAAAGGCTTAAATCAAACTATGCTAAATATAATAGCCATTGCAGACGACGATGCTTTAGTTGGACATATTGATTCCGATGCGGATATTGATTTATTGCTCTCTTTGGGTGATCTCTATGATGTCACCTTAGAAAAAGCGATTGATATTTATGCGCCAGAACATGTAGTTGCCGTGCGTGGCAATCATTGTGTTGCCACTGCTTTTCCAGTGCCTACCGTTGATTTACATTTACAAACGATAGAACGTTTCGGTTTAACGCTAGGTGGTTTTGCCGGCAGTTGGCAATATAAAAGACTCGGCAATCACATGTATACTCAAGAACAGGTTCATGAGCTATTAGATAATTTTCCTGCCGTTGATATTTTTATTGCCCATAATTCGCCGCGAGGCATTCATGAACGGGATAGCGTTAATCACCAAGGTTTCGATGCTTTTTTAGATTATATTGATAGGGTGCAACCCGCCTATTTTTTACATGGTCATCAGCATTGTAATGATATTTCTTATCGAGGTAAGACTTGTATTATGGGTGTTTATGGCGAAAGACAGTTTCAGCTAGTAGCCTCGTTGAAATGCAATGGAATCGAGGTTTCGGAGCAATGACTCGTAAGATGGTTAGAGGCGATAGTCGAAACCCATCATAAACTTCCAATGTGATTAATGGCTTTTGTTATTTCACCATGCTGATGGGTTTCACTATCGTTCTACCCATCCTACGAATTATTCGACTGTCTTTTTTTGTTGGTGTTTCAAGGATTACCATCGTTTCTTTATCATAAAACAGTAACAGGGACAGACCACGGTTTATTCGCTGGGCTGAATAATTACCCAGCTTTATGAGTCAATGCAGATTATTCTTTGCTAATAAAGCCTTTAATCGCTCAAGTTCTGCATCTTTCTCTTTGATAAGTCTTAGCGCTGCTTCTTTATCCGCCAACGCTGCTTCTTTATCCGCCAATGCTGCTTCTTTATCTATTAAAGCTTCATCACGTTCATGCTGAATGCATATTTGTTCACGCAGATAATTCTGTCTTGCTTGATAAGCATGGTAATCACGTTCTTTATCTGAGAATTGTTTTAATGTACTCATGGCTTGCCTCATTTCATTAGTGGTCATCCAGTCTGGCAAAGCAGTCTCATCAGTTAACTGCTCACCTTCTTTGAAGAATCTTACCCAACGTTGTTGTTCATTTTCAACTTGTGGCGAATTAAACTTCTGCAGTTCTAATAACCAAATACCACAATGATTGTTTAGTGTTCTGCCCTTGTTATCCCTGACTTTATAGGTATGGATATAATCAGTATCATCTTTAATTAAATTCTCTGCCAATAGCCATATTGAATAAGTCGGCTTTAACTTGTAATAACTTTCACCCTGTTGTAGTTGTTGGCTATAAATATCTGCCCAATAATATAGGATACGCGCCGGCAAGTTAGCATAACTGACCAGTTGAATTTCAATCTGGTAAATATTGTCGTCACTATCCTTTGCTTTAACATCAACAATGCTAAGCTTGTCCTCAAGAAATTCTTTGTCATTATAAGGATTCAGAATGTCTACATTGGTTAATGGAGCGGCAATATCTGAACCTATAATGGCATTCAAGAAATGCACTAATAAGTTGCGGTTATCCTCTGCACCTAATAATGCCTTAAATACGCAGTCTATCTTTGGGTCAATTTTATGTTTCATGTTTTATTATAACAATCGAATCTGCATTGGCAATATAGCTTTCGAAACGTGAGTAATAAGATTATCAATCTTCCCTAGGCTTCATACAAACTCAGCCAGGTAGACAGCTAGGGTGGGCAATGATTTTCTGCCCATCGCTCAATCGGCAAATGCTGGGCAAACGATAAAAATATCTGCAAGCCCTGCATCGCTGTTTGGCGTCAATAGCTTTATCAAAGCAACACTCAATATCTAAAAAATATACTCCTCTGTTATGTAGTCATGCTGAGACTAAAATTTAATTTATCCAATTAATTCTGGAGGTTACTGTATGCATCAAGTAGATCCCTATGTCTGTGCTCGTATCGATAGCCAAACCAAAGAGCTAGCTTCTCAAGCTCTTCAAGCTATGGGGCTTTCTATATCAGATGCTATTCGCATGTTGATGTTACGTATTGCGGATGAGCAAAGATTACCTTTTGATGTCAAAGTCCCAAATAAAGCAACTTTAGATGCTATTGCAGAACTTGAATCGGGTAATGGTAAAAAGTTAGACGGTTTGGAAGCTCTAATGGCAGACTTAGGTACGGACGATTGAAAGATCTACAGCCTTTAAAAAAGACTTTAAACTTGAATCTAAAGGGAAATATCAGAAGACCTAACGAGTGACGGGGTTTGCAAGCCCTAACCGGCATCGGTGATGATTTTACAGAGTCAGTGCTTAAATAATATTAGCTATTATTTTTATATTAGCTAATATACGTGGCTAAAACTACCTAAAAAAAGGAGCTTATCATGCGCGTCATGACAGCCACTGAGGTTAAAAACAAGCTTGGCGACGCCTTGTCTTTTCTCGAAGATGACAGCCTGCTGATCGAGAAGAACGGCAAAGAAGCGTTTATGGCTTTTTCCGTACAAACAGCAAAAAAAATGATTTTGACCTCTTATGTGCATGGCGGTTTGTCGCGTTCCGAGGCAATGAAACTGATGGGTTTTGACTGGTATGGTGACTTGCTGGATGCACTGGCTACAGCCAAGATGAACAAACCTACGTTATCAAAGCCTGAGCGCCTGGCGATGACGGCTTATGCTAGTAAAATACTGGCCGCAAAATGACCTTGAAAAAAAGTCGGCGTATCGAGATTGTTATTGCGGATGCCGGCCCGCTGATTTCCTTGGCGCGTGCCGATGCACTGGAGACCTTACTGGTCTTTAAGGACAACGTCAGTTTGGTTATTACCGATTTTGTTGAGTTTGAAGTAACGCGACATCGCGACAAACACGCCGATGCACTGCGAATTTGCGAGTTTATAAGCCGTTATGCCGGTATTGTCGAGATTCAAGAAACATCAATCGGCAAAACCATGAAGCAAATGGTGCAAATGCGGGAACTGTTTGAAGAAAACGCAGCCTTTCGCCAAATGATGCTTAGCAACAACAGCGTGCCGCCTGCAATCCCCAAAGATATTGGCGAGTTAAGCATTGTTTCTTATGCCAACGAGATGATTACCAACCCGCCGGGATTGCCGGTTTTAATTTTGGCGGAAGATGACTTTTTTCTGCATTCGGGTTCTGCACTGCCCGGAAATGTTCACATACTTTCAACGCGTGCCTTTTTGGAAACGCTTTATGAATTGGGACACATTCCTGCTGCCAAAGCACTCTGGGAAACCATTCAAGGTGAACGTCCCGGCGTGAATACGACCCACGTTGATCGACAAGCCGGAAAAATTAATACTGAGTGGCAAAGTGCTATTGATAATGAAAAGACCCTGCGTTTTGAAACAAAACAGAACGCCAAAAAAAAATCCCCCTAAGTCCGCTTTTTTTAAATACAGGGAAATGATCCCTTTCGTATTTTATGTTACGAGCTAAGAAAAATAACTCATAAGATGGGCAGAGGCGCTAGAGACTGTGAAAGTATTATGATTTTTGCCTCCCCCTTTGTAAAAGGGGGATCGAGGGGGATTTTTTAAATGATATGTTACTGTTATTTCATGATTATTTTAAATAGACCCAATCTCCCCTAACTCCTCTTTGCTAAAGAGGGGAAATAAAAAGAATACTTTCACAGTCTCGATAGCAAGTAGCCTCGATGAAATGCAATGGAATCGAGGTTTCGGAGCAATGACGCGACCAGCCAGGCAGGGTGGGCAATGCTTTTTTGCCCATCGCTCAATGGGCAAATAGTGGGCAAACGATAAAACTATCTGCAAGCCCTGCATCGCTGTTTGGCGTCAATAGCTTTATCAAAGCAACACTCAATATCAAAAAATATACTTCTCTAATGTTATGTAGTCATGCTGAAACTAAAATTTGATTTATCCAATTAATTCTGGAGGTTACTGTATGCATCAAGTAGATCCCTATGTCTATGCTCGTATCGATAGCCAAACCAAAGAGCTAGCTTCTCAAGCTCTTCAAGCTATGGGGCTTTCTATATCAGATGCTATTCGCATGTTAATGTTACGTATTGCGGATGAGCAAAGATTACCTTTTGATGTCAAAGTCCCAAATAAAGCAACTTTAGATGCTATTGCAGAACTTGAATCGGGTAATGGTAAAAAGTTAGGCAGTTTAGAAGCTCTAATGGCAGACTTAAATACGAGCGATTGAAAGATCTACAGCCTTAGACTCTTAACGATGACTTTTTGGCTGTATTGGTTGTTATAGCTAACGATGGTGTACTTGATGTTAAATATCGAGATCATGATTTAACGGGTGACTGGATAACCTATCGTCAATGTCACATTAAACCAGATCTATTGTTGATATATCTTAAAATAGAAGAAAACTGCTTACGTCTTGCTAGATTAGGATCGCACAGCGAATTGTCTGGCTAGGCATAAAACCGATTCCGAATTAACCATGAATAAGCCCGGTAGGGTTGAAAATGGTGGGTAAACGAAAAAGCTTTTTACACACTCTGTAACAATGATTGGTCATTTTGTTTATGTTTGGTATCTAATTGACAGGGAATGTTCCTTAAAAAACAGCGGGCATTTTTAGTTGAACAGCTAGTGTTCTTAAAAAAACAATGGACATTTTTGATTGAACAGCTAGTGTTTCTAAAAAAACAATGGGCATTTTTGATTGAATAGCTAGTGTTCCTAAAAAAACAGCGGACATTTTAGATTGAACAGCTAGTGTTTCTAAAAAAACAGCGGACATTTTTGATTGAATAGCTAGTGTCCTTAAAAAAACAGCAATCATTTCTAACTGGATAGGAAGTAATTCAAAAAAATCAGTGGTCATTACTAGTTGAACAAGGAGTCTTCCTAAAAAATAAAAGGCACTTTCAAAGTGATCTAGGAATGATGCTAAGCAACCAAAGATCCTTGCAAAGTAAAATAGCAATGATGCCAAAAAACCATGGTTCTTTTTAAAGTTAAACAGGGATTGTGCTATCTAATTTAAATGTTACTTAGAATGTTATTAGCTAAAGATTATATTTATTTTTGCATAGGTTACTGAAGATAATATTCTTTTAAACAGGAAGATTAAAATTGAGTAATAAATTATGCACACTTTAGAATTTGATCAAACTTTGAATCAATTAGCGACATTAAGCGGAAAAACCTCGGATAAGTTGTTAAGAGAAATTACAGTTAGTTCAATTAAAAAACGAGTTTGTAAATTAGCTATCCCATCTCTTTTGGCAAATTTAAATGTACCATTGCAGACTGATTGGGATCAGTTTTTTAGTGATTTGAGTCGTCCTGTTGTTGATGTCAGTCCTTGTTCACGAGATGATATTTATGTCGAACATTTGCGTTGATACTAATATCTGGGTTTGTTCCTTGGGTACACCTCAAGCTAAAGATGATAATAAACAAGGAATAGCACAACAATTATTAGGTCTACTGAAAATATTACTTTAATGCCGCAAATTATCAATCAATTGGATTTCGTATTGATAGGTAAACAAGGATGGCCTGATAATGAACTTCAACCCATGATTGAGAAATTGTTGAAAAAATGCAGCTTACATATCCCTTAGTTTTATTGGGATAGTTTGATTGTCTCCGCTGCGATAGAGGCGGGATGTAACTGCTTACTATCTAAAGATATGCAGCGCCAACAAACTATCAGTCATCTAAAGATAATCATATTCCCTTTCCCTGTTGAACAGAGTTTGCATGCCTCTACATTTTCGACATCATTTATTCGCATATATTTTGTTCTGATTTTAATATCTGATGCCGTGCTGTGCATCTAAAGGTATTGTTGAAATTAGCCGAAAGGGGCGCGGTATTGATGCTGGGCGGTGCTAGGAGGGCAGGAAGCCCCCCTTACAAAAACAAGGTACGCCGTAAGTTCTGGTAATCAAGCTACTTTCGGG
>Ga0214200_1000219_pt1 | contig 16154 bp, 17 predicted proteins | sample TroBogEpilimnion_7_FD_153038 | JGI IMG/M metagenome (GOLD analysis project Ga0214200, IMG submission 153038) | Freshwater microbial communities from Trout Bog Lake, WI - 23OCT2008 epilimnion | ecosystem: Environmental > Aquatic > Freshwater > Lake > Epilimnion/Euphotic zone | place: Trout Bog... | reverse complement strand
CTCCATTGGGTGTCGTGAATAAAGAATCATTTGAGCCAAGCTTAAATCAAATAACTCTTGGAGCATCGGATGCCATTTACATTGCAACAGACGGTATTTCCGAAGCTAAATTAATTAAGGGCAACGAAGAGAAAGAATTGGGTATGCAAGGCTTAATAGGTATTGCTAAAAGACAAAAAGATTTATCCGCCCTTGAAAAGGTTGAGCAGATTTTATCGTTTGTAAAAAATCAGAAGCTTAAAGTGGATGATGACTCGACATTGCTTGTATTAACAAGTCAAAGTAAAACTTAATATATGTTTTTGAAAAATAAAAAATTAAGAGGTATGTCTCTTGTTGAATTATTAGCTTACACGGTGATATTAAGTATTGTGACAACAGCTTTATTTCAAGCAATTCATTTTATTCAAAAAATGAATGATGATTTGAATAATGAACAACAAATGTTGAATGAATTTAATTTATCCATTTTAAAGCTTGATAAGTTTGTTTCGGATAGTAAATTTTTCGAATTAAATACATCGCCAACAAACGACTGCTTGTTTAATAACGGCTCATCAGGATCGCCAGTAAAAGCTTTCTATTTTGAAAAAGATGGTAATTTTTATAAATTACATGAGTCTGATGTGTGCTTTCAAAATGGAAATTTTTCTACTAACCCAATTTTTAGTTTACCTAGCTCACCAAACGATATTTTTTTTCAACTTGATAATACTAAGAAAGCGGTTAAGTATAATTTTATTTTTAAATCTAATTTAGATTTAAAATTTGATGCTTTTTCTTTCGCAAAATGATGAATAGAAAATTTAATGGGTATGCTTTGCCGCTCGCTTTAATATTCGTCGCTATTTTTTCAATTATTGTTGCAAGTATAGGGCCAAGATCGAATCTTTATAACCAAACAACCCTAAATATTATTGACCACTTTAAAAGAGATAGATTGGCCAAAAAATATTTATTAAATTACATTGAATCTAAAACTTGCTCTGTAGATCCCGAGGATTCTGATTATTTAATAGCTTGTACATCAACCGATAAGGAAGTTTCCGTAACAGTTTCTTCTAATAATAATTCACTTGTAACAACCCTAACTTACCCTTAGGGTTTTAAAGTAATTCTATTAATGTACGGTGGTGGAAATTGATTGGGTGGGTTACAGCATTTTTGATTGAAATCATCATTTTTTTGTGAGTACATATTAAATTCTTGAATGAATTTTTTTTCGAGTTCAATTTGATGCAAATATTGAGTTTTAATCATAAATCCCAGAGCAGTAAGACCTATAGTAGAAATCAAAGCAAAAATGCTCAAAGCAACAAGAAGTTCTGCCATTGAAAATCCATTTTTGAGTTTTTTGTAATTCGTCATCATCACAGGATATGATATTAGCCTTATGCATATCAATTTTCTATATTATTTTTTAGTATTTTGTCTTGGGTCTGCCGTGGGTTCTTTTATTATGGCATCTGCCATGAGGTTAAAAGATGATGAGTCCATTCTCACTTCATCAAGATGCAGATTCTGTGAAAAGAATCTAACGCCTTTAGAGCTCATTCCAGTTTTTTCTTGGATACTTCAAAAAGGAAAATGTGCATGCCAAAAATTTAATTTATCTTTGAATTATCTTTTGGCTGAAGTTTTTTTAGGTTTGATTTATGTAATTTTATTTACTCACTATCCCTTACCCGAAAGTCTATTTCTATTAGCATTTGCAACAGGACTTACTTTCTGTTTTTTAACGGACTATATCCATCAGCTTTTACATTTACCCACGATGATTTTTATTGGGGTTTTAGGTATTTCTTACGATTATTACCTTCATGGCCCTGCAATAAGTTTTAGTGTTTTAGGGGTTCTTGTAGGCTTCTTAATCCTTTTTAGTATCAACGTTATCTTTAAAAAATTAAGACGAATGGACGGCTTTGGAGATGGAGACAAATATCTTTTAGGAGCGATCGGCGCTTGGGTTGGAGCCTACAAGGTCGTCATTTTACTTTTCTTGGCATCCTGGATCGGGCTTCTTTTTGCCATACCTCTTTTGCTTAAAAAAAGAGCAGATCTCTCAAGCGCGCTTCCATTTGGCGTGTATCTAACTTTGGCTGTACCTCTAGTTTATTTCTTAAAGATTTAGTCTAGAAATTTCTATATAATTCTATGAATTATATAAACAAATCAATATCTATCCCGATTCAAGGTTTTATGAAATCAGTTAAAAAAATTTCATTAGTTTTAATGTGCATGCTTCTTGTGGGTTGTGTCGACGCCGCAAGAGTGAATGTATCTAAAAAAGAGGCGATTGAAGATTTCATAGCTCGATCAGATAAGATCACAGAAGACTTTAGTAATACACAGCCCCCTCCAGCACCGGCCCGCACACTCGTTCAATTTACCTACGGACCTTCAAGTTTAAAAAACTTTGATTTCCTCGAGTACTTGGTCGAATCAAAAGCAAACTTATCTTCAGACATCATTAAACAACTCAAAGAAGAAGAAAATAATTATCTTCTAAGCCTTGATGATCAATCGAGTAGTAACTTTAAAATTAGCAAACGTTTAGAGCAGTACAAAAAAGATTTAAAAACATACAAGAAATTGTCAGAACAAACTTCTGTGACATTCAATAATCAGCCAATGATTTCAGGTCTTACTGAATTATCAAAAAGAGCAGATTTAATCGCCCACTTTACAGAAGAGGATGCCATAAAAGAAAAGGGCTACTTAAGAGGGCAATATAGCGGTAGCCTTCTTGAAATCATGGAAAAGATTGCGAGTGACTTTAAGTTAAAACTTTCCTTCAAACCTGACATGAAAACGATTGTATTCTCTAATGAGAATGTTTCAGGAAACATTAAATTAAGTGCTGACAAAATTAAAGACACATTCGCTGTTGCAAATGACAGCCAAAAAATTAATGAGATCATTGCAAAAATCAGTAAAAAAAATGACGAGCTATCGGAAGAAGAAATAAGTAGTTACATGAATGAGGTGGAGTCAAAGTCTGCCCAAGTCTTTGTAAGAAATCTCTTGTACCAAATCAATCAAGAGCAAATTTATAGAAAGAAAAATGCAGACTTAAGCGACCTTAGAAAATCAATTATAGCCTTTTCAGAATCAGCTCCAAAAGATACAGCTAAAACTATAGCTACATTTAATCCTGATTTAAAAAATGGCACAGAAAAGGTCATTGAGAAATTTAGTGTATACAACGATACCCCTGAAAACATGGAAAAATTATTAACTAATTATTCTGTTTTTAGAGAAAAATGTGCGCCGAGAAAAGATATCAATGGAAAAAATATTCTTGGAAGCTCAGTCCAAAATATTACGAATAATATTACAGATAATACTCTTACAAACAAAGCCAATGCTTCTGCGAATCTACCATCAACTAAAACTAACACTAATACAATTTCAAATGGCAATTTAACGGCTAACAATATTAATGCTAATTCAGTTATGAATAACGCTATAAGCCCTCCAAATCTTAATTCTAATAACCCAAATAATATTAATAACAATAATCTTCAGGCCTCAATAAATCCAGCTGCACCAAAACCGACAGATAATCAAACTGACAAGCTCATCACACAGTCAGATCCAAGTTTTGTATCTCCTGAATTAACAGGTTGCGTGACAATCAACAAAGACTCGACAGGCATCTTAATAGCTGGCACGGTTGTAGAAACTCAATTAGCTGCTCGATTTATCAATGATCAAGACAAACCAGTAAAACAAGCGCTTCTTGAAATTTATATTTTAGAAGTGAGCAACAACTGGCAAAGCGAACTCAAAACGGCTATTGCCAAAAATTTCCATGGTGGTGGTGCTTTATCCCCCATAAATCTTGACGGGGCTTCAGGCGCCATAAGTTTTTCTACAATCAATTCTAAAACATTTAATATTCAAACGCTTATTAGTGCGCTTGAAACCAACTCCGTTGGTCGCAGAATATCGAACCCTATGATATTAATTAAGGATGGGGGCACAGGGTCCGTAAGCAAAACAATCACAAATAGAGACTATTTAACAACTGCTGGTGTTGTGTCATCGGTTGGAACCACTGGAAATGCACAAACAGTTGGCGAACTTAAAGCTCCTTTAAATATGAAAATTACAGCCAACATCAATAAACATAATGACAATATAGAGCTAGATTTTGATTATTCAGAAACACAACTAGCAAGTTCAAGTCTGACAAGTAATACTACCGAGAATGCTATTGCTGCTAAGCTTGTTGCACAGCCAGGTCAAATAATCGTCATGGCAGGTTTGAAAAAAGAAGATAATGAAAAAGAAATTGATGGCTTGCCAGGTACGACAAACTTAGGCCCACTCAGTACCATTACGTCATGGTTCAACGGACGTCAGCTTGCAGGAAATTCAGGAAGTGAACTATTAGTATTCATCAAACCTACTGTGATTACGAATCTCAACAGCAATAAAATTATCAAGCAAGTAAATTATTGAGATGGTGTTTACGAACGCATTTGCATTTATAAATAAGCATGCTTATTTTTTTATCACACTATTCGGAATAATGGATGTTGCGCTCATTTACTTGCTTATGAAGCCTGCAAAAAAATCATTGAATCAAACCATTATCACAGATGAATTTAAGGCTGCTGTAAAAGGCATTGATTTAAATTTAGACCATGAGGAAAAAGAAGAAAAGGTTCAGGAAGAGATTTCAGTTTTTGATGCACTTGAAGAGCTTTATTCAAAAAAATATATTACAAAAGCTCAATACGATAGAAAAAAGAAAGCGCTACTCAATTAATTTAAGCCATGTCAGAGAATACAAAAAAAACTTCAGTGCAAAAAGGCATTATATTAAGAATCCTCCCAGAAGAATTCTTAATTACATTGTCATATGCGCGCACTAAGAATCGTATTCAGACAAGTTTTATTCGCTGGAAACTCTCTAAAAAAATAGATCCAAACCATATTGGCCAAGATATAGATCTTTTAAGTGATCATTTACAAAGACTTGCAAAGCTTTATCAATTAGAAGGCAATACTGTCACCGTGGTCTTCCCACAAGCCATTTCAAATGTAAAAACGATAGAGATTCCTTTAGATTTAAGTAAGAGAAATGAAAGGAGTGAGTATCAAACTTTAATCAAAGAACCTTACGAATTTTGGAAAGAGTTTGATGATGATTTAGTGGATTATAAAGATGCTGAAATTAGAGCGAATTATCTTTATACAAAAAAACCTGATAATGAATCAGTGTTGCTCTATTCAGCGACATCTAAAAAAATTATTGATGATTACACCTCCATGGTACTCAACGGTAATTTATATCCCACAAGATTTGTTCCAGAATCGCAATCGATTATTCAGGCTGTTTACACTTCACTTTCTGAAGCTGAAAAGAATAGACCCTTTTGTGTCTTTCATTTAAGTCCAAATAATAATAAGTTAATCTATGTAGGACTTCATGAGCTCACCATTGCTAAAGTGGATATCTCTGACTTAGATGAAACGCTGCTGAATGAGATTCCTAAAAAAGAAGAAACGCAAAACGAATTTTGGGATGAAGTGGCAACAAGAATTTCAGGCAATTTAAAACAAGCATTTACCTTTCTAAAAGATGAGATTCAAACATCCAACTTAAGAACGATTTTCTTGATCTCTGATTATGAGAAAGAAGATATCATTTTTGATCTTATTCATAAGAATTTTAAATTAGCTAACTTACGATCGCTTAAACACCAATTTGAATGTGTGCACCTTGATAAAGGTGAGTTAGATAAAACGTTACTTGAAAGAAATCTACCTAAAGTATCAAAAATTTCAAGTTCTTCAGGCTTAGCTCCTAATATCGGGGCTTATAAGTTAAAGAACATTCGAACATTGAACTCAATCATTCGAAGTTCACAGCTTGATTTGCATCCGCAGTCTCAATTCATACAAATGAATTTTGATTATGTGGACACATTAAAGAAAATAACTTTAGTGTTAACGGTCGTGATTGGAATTCAATTTTTATATGGGCTTTATAGCAAAAGTACATTGATTGATTTAAATAACCCCTCAAATGAATATCGATCATTAGTTTCTGATCTGAAATTAAACCGCTTAAAAGTAGCTGAACTACAAAAAGATACCAATACATATAAATCACAAACACAATTACTCAATGCGAGCTTGCAAGGTATTTTAAATGATGAGGTGTATCGATTAATTAATAAGGAATTACCCGAGGACCTTGAATTAGAGCAGCTTCTTATTAAAGAAAAGAGTTTTGCTATTTATGGTAACGGAAGATCAGTCTCTGAAATTAATCGTTTTTATAGAAAGATGCTTGCCATCAATACATTCAAAGATATCAAAATTGATGTCTTTAAAAGAAATGATGCAGCGCTTGATTATTTTGAGATCACAGGCTCGATAGGATCAAAATAATGGCGCAGAGTAAAAATAAATTACCGTTATCAAAAGAAGCCCAAGCCCTTTTAGATGAGATATTGAGTGAAGAAAAATTAGGAGACATCTTTGATGACACAAAGCCGAAATCAAGTATGCCCAAAGAAGACGTAACAGCGAGCGCTGACTTTGTGATGACAAAAAGTCACACGTTTAGTATCAATACCTACGAGTATTTAGCGTCTGGCCAAAAGGCTGTGATGTGGTTTGTGATTACCTTTATTTTGATTGCTCTAAGCTTAGGCCTTATTTTAAGAGGCGGTGCGCATAGCGCTCAACAAAATAAGAGTGCATCAGAGACTTTAACTTTTAACGAATTAAAGGAAGAAAATTCAAAACTTCAAAAAAGATTAGCTGATATCACAAAGCTCAATCGAGAGAGTCATGAGCAATTTAATACCTTAGGCGCAAAATATCCTAATAAATCAAAAGCTCAAGGCTTTTTGGATGAGGCGATTAGGTTATTTGAGCAAAGCGGACTCAGCATCATCAAGCAAGAAATTAAATTTCAAGCCAAACCCAGTAATGTGAATAGTGAAAATATTGATATTGAAAAACCAGCACTTGAAAAAAATGTATTTATTAAGGATGAGGCCAATAATACAGCTAATAAGATTGCATCCAATGGCACCTCGCTGATCGATCAAATTAAAAATAAGCCAATCATTAATAATTTGATGAAAAAGGTACCGGGTAATTTAAATATCACGAATAATATTTCTTCAGCATTTCAAAATAACAGAAATGATGGGTCAAAACTTAACTACCTTTCATTTACTTTAATTATTAAAGGTAAATATGCGAGCTATCAATTGGCGAGAAATACGTTAACGAGGTTGATCCCCTCTGTTAGTATTCCTCTAGAACAGATTGTGATTCAACCCCAGCAGTCCGATGTTGAAATGAAAGTTGTATTTGATATACCTTTTATTAATCAGTAAACTTTAAATATGAATCCATTTAAGTCATTTCAATGTTTCTTAGCTTTAGCCGGTTACTTTCTTATATCGGTAATAAGCCTTGCCCATGCAGATAATGCATTGCAGGATCCTTTTGCAAAAGGATTAAAACATTCGCCCCAATATGGCACGCTTGATAGTGCTAATTATTCCGTCTACTCAAGACCGGATGATTTAAGGGCTTTAAAAGATGCAAGATATTATCGTGTGGTCAGTATTTTTGACAAAAGAAGTGACGAATACACAGCTCGAAATCAAGCTATTCCTATCATTACATCAAACGCTCAGGGTGATCATAACGGTTTCTTTTTTGACTTAAGCGCTGCTTTTTCTGAAAAAGAAGCAAAACAACAGGCTAAAGACTTTCTCTTTAATTATTCAGACTTTATCAATCGCTCTGTTTCAATCAGAAAACAAACAGATAACAGCAAGCCAATCTTCATCGTGGAATACGGACCTTACAAAACACAAGAACTAGCTAAGGCCGCTTGTTACTTTATGGGTGAAGTCACCAAAAACACAAATCAAAATTGTGACTCCATCACCAAGCACCGCACCAATAAAGATTTTGAATCAAACAACAACGGTGCTTCGATTGGCTTATCCCAGGCGGGTATTCGAGAGTACATGAATATAGACATGGGATTTAATGGTAAATCACTTTCAGATTACGCGTGGCCGGTTAAAGAAGGTGAACCCTTAGGACCTAAGAATTTCTATATCGTGAATATTAATAAATACGGTATTTATTTAGCAAGCTCTTACGGTGAATTAGCTCTTATTCCATCTTCTACTTTACCTATTAATATTGAAGGCAATAAAGAAGAAGTCCCAACAAAAGACGCATCAAAGAATGCTAAAGATAATTCGCTAGACAGCAAAGATAAAAATTTATTACCAAAGTTTATTAATCAAAACATCCAACCTGCTGACAATAGCAAAAAAACAGGTAAGTAATCATGGCAGGCTTTACAGCGCAAACCAGTGAGCGATCGATTAAGGCGATTGTTAACGCAGGTAAATTAGATTCCGCAGTGCTTAACAGTGACGCCATCAAGGACCTTGATTGGTCAAGTAAGCTTATTCACCTCATTAAAAGTAATCTTATTGAAGAAGAGCAACTTCTAAAAGTTTTTTCAAAGGCCGCGAGCCTTCCCAAAGCATTCCCTCTAGCAGAAGAGATTAATGAATCGGCAGTGACCGCTTTACCGTTTCACTTTCTCATTGAAAATACGATACTGCCTTACCAGTTCGAGGATAACTTTTTAAAGGTTCTCATCGTTGACCCTCGAAATATCGAATTAAAAAATGAATTAAAAAATCACACGCATTATGAGCTGATGTTTGAGATGACCACATTGAGTCATTTTGAGAGCCTCATAAATAACCCAAAAATTTCGGGGTATCTAAAGAAATTTACCGCACAAAATAATTTTGCAAATACCAATCAAAAAGCACAGGTCAATCAGTCAAAGAAAAAAACCTTACGAGAGAAATGGAATGTGAATGATCCTGACCTCGTTATGGAGTTTTGTAATCAGATACTGACGCAAGCGATTCAAGAAAAGGCATCCGACATCCATATTGAGTCATTTAGGACGTTTGCGAATGTGCGTATGAGAAAAGATGGTGTCATGCAAATCGTCGACTTTTATGGCCCTTACCTTTTTAAAAATTATGCGGCGGTGACGACACGCTTCAAAATTTTAGCGGATTGCGATATTGCGGAAAGAAGGCTTCCACAAGACGGTGCAATTACCTTGAAATTAGAAGGTGGCCAAGAAATTGATTTCCGTTTTAATACGCTACCTACTAAAAATGGTGAAAGACTCGTGATGCGTATTTTGGCAGGCGACTCTGTATTGTCGCTCGACCAAATTGGATTCGACAAGGCTGATTACGAAAAAGTAAAGGATGCGATTCATGCGCCTCAGGGCATGATTTTAGTTACAGGCCCTACAGGCTCAGGCAAAACCACTACACTTTATGCTGCCTTAAAAGAAATTAATCGACCCGATATTAATATTTTGACGGCAGAGGATCCGGTTGAGTATTACCTAGAAGGTGCCGGTCAAGTTGAAGCCAATGAAAAAATTGGTTTATCGTTTAGTGCTATCTTAAGATCCTTTTTAAGACAAGATCCTGAAGTGATTCTGGTGGGTGAAATTCGAGACCAGGAAACTATTGATATTGCCATTAAAGCGGCACTGACTGGACACTTATTATTTTCAACACTACATACGAATGATGCAATTGCCACGATCAGTCGCATTTTAAATATGGGCGTACCTAACTTTATGATTTCATCAGCTGTATCGTTAATCATAGCGCAACGCTTAGCGAGAAAAAATTGTGAATTTTGCTTAGAAGATGACCCGAAAGCGAAAGACGAAATACTTTTAAAGTTAGGATTTAAACAAGAAGAGCTCCCACAAATTCATCCAAAACATGGTAAAGGTTGTGAGAAGTGTAATGGAAAAGGGCTGGTTGGAAGGCGCGGTATTTATGAAGTCTTAAGAATTACGGATGCATTAGAAGAAGCTATTCTTAAAGGCGAACAAGCGCCCGCATTATTGGCGGCTGCTAAGAAAGATGGTTTTAAAACGATGCAAGAAACAGGCAGAGAATTAATCCGTGACGGTATTCTCTCGATCGAAGAATACCAAGCTAATTTAAACATTGAAATTAATTGAAGCAATTCACCTACAAAGCAAAAGATCGATCAAATAGAACGATCAAAGGTATTATCAATGCGCTGAGTCTTTCTCAAGGGTTTAGACAATTAAGAGAAAAAAGACTCATCAATATTAAACTCAAAGAAATTAAGGAAAAGAAAAAATCTGTTTTAGATATTAATATTACCTGGGGACCTTTTGGTAAAGTGTCCGCTCAAGAAATTTTAGTCTTCACAAAAAAAGTGGCCACCATGGTGCGGAGTGGCCTCACTGTTTTAGATGCTCTTATGCTAGTGAGGCAACAAACAGAGAGCCCCGTATTTAAGGATGTGATTGGCAAGATCATTGATAGTATTAATCAAGGCGTTTCTTTTTCAGATGCTTTAAAACACCACACTCGTTACTTCGATCAAATCTTTATCAGCATGGTGGAGGCGGGTGAGGCCAGCGGTAAGCTCGATCAATTCTTAGACCGCTTAGTGGAGGGTCAAGAAAGACTTCAAAAAATAAGATCCGGTATTAAGAGTGCATTATTTTATCCAGTCACTTTATTGGTCATTACCACAGGCATCATGTATTTCATGTTGACTCAAGTGGTACCTACCTTTGTCAAGATGTACGCAAATTCTAATAAGGCGCTTCCAGGAGCCACACAGATGATTGTGGATGCAAGTAATTGGATACTTAATCCAGTGAATCTTATTTTACTTATTGGCGGCTTTATCTTTTTAAATATTGTTCATAAGCTACTTTATAAACTTGTTTATCCTTATAAGTATGTTTTGCATTTCATAGTATTGAAGCTCCCTCTTTTTGGAAATATTATCGTGAAGTCATCCGTTGCAAGATTGACACTTCTTATGGCAAATCTTTTTGCGGCAGGAGTAGGTATCTCTGAAATTTTAAAAATTGGTACCAAGGTCACCAATAATTTAGTCTTTGTAGAGGCGATGGAAAGAATTTCAGTCAAGATTGTGTCGGGCGCTGATTTATCCACACTCTTTATGGAAGAATCTATTTTCCCAGCTGAAATATCTCAACTCATTCGAGTGGGAGAGCGGACTGGCAAAATGGACGAGATGTTGGCATCGGTCGCCAATTACTATCAGGAAGAATTTGAGAGTGTCGTGAAAGGATTGACAACCGTGATCGAGCCTTTGATGATTGTGATTGTGGGCGGTATGATTGGCGCCTTAGTGATTGCACTTTATTTACCTATATTCAGTGCGGGTGCTACGGTAGGATAATTTAAAAGATTTAAAGGAAAAAATATGGCTTATAAAATAAATTTAAATAACGATACGCTTACATTAAATTTGAGTGGCAACGTGGATCTTTCGGAAACTGGACAGATCAAACAAGACATTCAAGAAAAGTCTTCTGAAAATTTTACGAAGCTCATCATCAAAGGTGAAAACATTTCATACATCGATTCTTCTGCTGTGGCTTTACTGCTCTTTCTTAAAAGATTTTGCGAGGAGAGTGGTGCAATATTCCAAATAGAAAAACTTGCGGAAATTGCACATAGGGTGATCAATTTAGCAGGGTTAGGAAGTTTACTCACTTTAAAACAAGCGCCTTCCCAAACAAAAAATACCACAAAAAATAATATAGACGATTCACTTGACGACCTTTTTTCTAGTGAGTAAAGTTGATTTAATATCAACTTTAGATAGAAAATGGATCAATCATGAAATTAAGACAAGGCTTTTCTTTAATCGAATTACTAGTGGTAGTTGCTATTATTGGCATATTAGCGGCGATTGGCACCGTGGGTTACGGTAATTACACAGACTCAGCAAAAAATAAAGTAACCATTACTAATGCTAAAGCCATAGCAGATTTTTTCAAGGTGTGTATGCATGACCAAGGCGGTGGCCAAATCGCTTGCATGAGTTATACAGGGCAAACAGTGGATTCCTTCGCCCCCCCGGGAGGAGATGCAAAGATTCGTTCGGACTTTAAAGTAAATCCATTTATTGCTGAAGGGGATGGAATCGATCGGTCTTATTTATTTAAAATAGTTGGAAATTGTTCTGATCATACATATAATCTAGGAGAAATTTCATGGGATATCAATTTTACAGAAGTTGATTATTGTTTAGCAAACGGCGATAAACAAATCATCTCAATTAATTGACATATTGATTAAATCAATTTACATTGATCACAGATTTCTTTAGATAACTTTTTTAAATTAAGGATTTTTTATTATGAAAACAAAATCAGGATTTTCTCTAATTGAATTACTCGTTGTTGTTGCAATCATTGGTATTTTGGCTGCAATAGGAACAGTAGGTTATAACAAATATGTTGCAAATGCAGGTGCAGGTGCAAGCACAGCTAACGCTAAACAATTGTCGGACGCCTTAACTGCCGAAGATACCAAATTTAATTATTGTGCAGCTGGTGATACCGCTAGTGCATGCTTAGCTAAGTTAGCCACTCAATTTAATATCAGTACTACTTGTGGTTCGAATGGTGCAGTGAATATTGGCACTACTGGTCAAGTTAACAACTGTGTAAGTCCAGTTCTTCCAGACGGCACTACCTCTAATCCTGATTACAAGGTTTTTCTTAATCAAATCGGAAATAACATTACTTCCCAATAACTTTTAATCATGTTTAGAAAAAGCCACGACAATGTTTGTGGCTTTTTTATTTATGCAATTTAAAATAAAACCCAAAAATTCAAGCTTAATTGATAATGTTTTTAAATGGTTGGACTTTGAAATGATAAACCAGCCACAATATGATGTTAAAAATATAAAAATTGCTTTAGGAGAAGTTTTACAAAATATCATTCGCCATGGTTATAAAAATGATTTAAACGAGGAAAACTTTATTGATATTAAATGTCAACAAGATCAAGATAGATTAACTTTTGTATTGCGAGATTATGCAGAGCCTTTTGATCCAGCATTATTTTTAAATAAAAAATTTTCACCGAGTGAAGTGGGACATATGGGATTATCCATTATACGTAAATTAACAGATGAATTTTCAATTAAACCGCTTCAGGATGGAAACGAAACAAAATTAGTTTTCAGAATTGAATAAATTTAAGATAAAATTTTAAAAAAATTAACAAGGATTTTTATGAAATTTAAACCAATTATCTCCGCAATATTATCTTTTTTAGGTTTTTCTGCATCATTATTAATTGCTGGTTTTTCATTGATAGAACTATTAGTGGTTGTCGCGATAATTGGTATATTAGCAGCGATAGGCACAGTGGGATATAACCAATATGTTAATTCCGCAAGAGATGCTGCGCTTCTTGCAATAGCAAATCAAGTTTCTAGTGCGTTGCAGACGTGTGATACGACGAAGACCTGCTCTCAATATATTAAAAATGGTGAACCTCTAACTGTGTACAACGTTGTTGGAGGAGACAATACTGGAACTGATGGCTTGCTTTCAACTTCGAGAAATCCATGGAATAACTTACCTTGGCAAGCAGCAGTGCAAGATCCTATAACCTATGCTTGGGGTTTTGGAATTATGGGGGCATTTGGAGATGGTATTGGGCAAAATAGTCAAACAGGTTGCAATGGTGCAGGTCAGTTGGTTTTAGCAGGAAATGGTTACTTTACTAATTGGCAAATTAATATACAGAATGGCATTCAGATTATTGCCTGTACCTCAGCAAATCCAGGCGGTGATCCTAATTCACCAGCCCCTTTTGCAATTATTAATACTCCTACTATTAATCAAAACTAAATAACTTTATTGCACTTTAAAATTTAAAAATTTAGAAAGATATCTTCTAAATTCTTTGTAAAAGTTTGAGAATTAAATAATAGACTAGAAAATCTATCTTTATCTAAGCTTTTTTTAATTCTAAGCAGCTTTTTTTTGTTTGTAGCAAGGTCGATTGCAAGAGCCTCATAATCTCTAAAACATTCTACAATTAGGTCTTCATTTAATAGCTTTAGGAAGCTACCACACACTCGGCTAGGAAAAGATTTTCCTATTCTTGTAACAATTGGTAATCCCATCCATAAAGCATCTGTAGCTACTGTGTGGGATGTGTACGGAAATGTATCTAAGAATAGATCAGGATATTGAAACCAAGACAGATAGTTATTTAATGAACTAAATCTAGTAAAAATCAAGCGATTATTGTTTAAATTTCTAGCTTTTGCTTCCTTAATAAGATTCGTCCGTGTGCTATCGTTTTTAATAATAAGCCATAGAACACTATTTTCAACTTTCTTTAATATTCTTACCCAAGAATCAAATATCTCCGGTGTAATCTTATAGCTATTATTGAAACAACAAAAAATGAATGCATCATGAGGCAGACCTAATTTATCTAAACTACTATTATCTTGGATTGATTCACCAATTTTGAGAACGTGATGAGAATTCACGAAATAAGAATCAGGTAGGTAGATAATTTTTTCAGTATAGAATTTTTTTAATTCTTCAGGGATTACAGTTTTATCAGCAATAATATAATCGTAATAAGCAGCTCCAATTGTGCCTGGATACCCTAAGAAATTAATTTGGACTGGCGCTATGCGATAAGCAAAAATACCGATCCTCATGTCTGTAGATAAACCATTTAAGTCGATTGCGATATCAAGCTCAAGGTTTCTGCAATATTTAGCAATTTCGATATCAGACTTTCCTGTGAGATCTATGAGTTGAGATAAATCATCCTCAATATTTTTATAAACTTCGTCTTTTTGAGGTGAGTTAAAGGTAATGCCAATAACTTCAAACTTTTTTTTATCATGGAACTTAAATAGTCCAGATATGAGGTATGTAAGTGAAGACTGATTAAAACTTGATGCAATGTATGCAATGCGTATTTTTTCCTTTTTAGCACGTTTAAAAATTGGACCCAAAATATTATTTTCAGGATACATTTTATCGGCTAAGTTTTTTGAGGTTTTGAGTTGTAATTCAGGATCATCAATTGTTAAAAGTGGCGTGAAGGGGTTTCTAATAATTTCACCCTGATTAATTTTAGTTTTTAATTTAGATACATTTTCTTCGTAATCACTCCAGTCACATATAAGTAGCTTCTCATACATTTTTTGAGACAATAAATGATATTTATTCTCATCAATTTTTTCGTAATCATTAATAGCTAATTGGTGTTCGTTAATCTTAGAGTATGCTTGAGCTCTATAAAAATAGGCTTGATCATCATCTGGATTTAAATCAATGACACTTGAAAAATCAGAAATTGCCTCTTTAAATAAATGAATTTGTAACTTTGTATAACCACGATTGAGAAAAGTATTTGAAAAATCAGGTTTTAAATTTATAGCTACAGTGTAATTACTGATAGCTTCCTTGAATCTTTGGAGTGCATTAAGCACAATACCTCGGTTGTAAAATAGTTCAGCGTTTTGATTATTAATTTCTTCAGCTTGGTCAAATTTTTCTAGCGCTTCTTCATAGGATTGCTTTTGCCCAAGAAGAGTACCAAGTAGTATGAGTATATTAAAGTTTTTAGGCTCGGACTTTAGGGCCTTTTCGTAGTTCTCTTGAGCCTGATTTAAATCGCCATCTTTATGAAATTGATAGCCTTTTTCAATGATTAATTTATTTGTGTCATTCATATTAAGTTTTGTAATACTTTAATAGAGTCGATGCTAGGTAATCAGGACCAAAATCTATTTTTAAGGATGTTATCAAAGACTCGATAGGCTTAATATCAATTTCATAATTTGAGCCTTTTTTAATCTCTTTGTAGATAGCAGATTTTCCTATTACAGTTTCCATTTCTTTTACAATTTTAGTGATCTGATAATTATTAGGATTTGCTATGTTGATCGTAGTATTCTCAAAGGAATTAGATTCGATAACTTGTCGGGATAGTTTTACTACATCGTCTATATCAATAATATTTCTATAGGCATCAAGCCATAAATCGAAAATTTCTTGGCGCTTAATTTTTGAACATAGAAAATTTAAAAGGGTATTCTGATTTAATGATCTGCCCGCAATATTTGGCAATCTTATAATTAAATAGTTAGGATGTATTGAAACTAATTTTTCCATATCAATTTTATGTTGAATATATGGCGTTATGTCATAAACATTTTGATTTAAAACGCTACATGTACTGAAG
>Ga0214200_1000213_pt1 | contig 16331 bp, 13 predicted proteins | sample TroBogEpilimnion_7_FD_153038 | JGI IMG/M metagenome (GOLD analysis project Ga0214200, IMG submission 153038) | Freshwater microbial communities from Trout Bog Lake, WI - 23OCT2008 epilimnion | ecosystem: Environmental > Aquatic > Freshwater > Lake > Epilimnion/Euphotic zone | place: Trout Bog... | reverse complement strand
GGGAGGTACTGATGGCAAATCATTCTCAGCGGTGGTAAGACAAGCACAGGCCGAAGGTTATACCGAGCCGGATCCAAGATTGGATTTAGGCGGTACCGATGTAATGCGAAAAATTATGATTTTGGCACGCGAAGCGGGCACTAAAATAGAGATGAGTGATATTGTGAATGAAGGATTTTTACCAGCAAGTTGTTTTGACGGATCTGTAGAAGATTTTTATGCGGAGATGGAAAAACAAGAAGCGCATTTTAAAAAGTTGTATGATGCTGCAGCAGCTGAAGGTTGTAAATTAAAATTTGTAGCCAAGTTTGAAAGTGATGGCAATGGAAAGACTACTGCAAAAGTGGGCTTGCAACATATTCAACCAAGTTCAGACTTTTATCATTTGTATGGTAAAGACAATTTAGTGTTGTTCTATAGTATGCGTTATCCTGAACTGCCGTTGGTGATTAAGGGAGCAGGTGCAGGTGCCGATGTAACCGCATCAGGTGTGTTCGCGGATATTATTAGAGCAGCAAGAGTATAATTAAGCGCGCGGAATAAAACCCCCGGAATAAAGACGCGTAAAAGAAAGAAGTGAATTAATAAATAGTAGAAATAATAATTAACAATGGTTCCTGTAAATCAATGGATTAAAATAAAAGCCCCTGCTACCGTAGCGAATATGGTATGTGGATTTGATATCCTGGGCTTTGCCGTGAATAATCCGTATGATGAAATGGAAATGCGTTTTGTGCAACGTGCAGCAGGACAGACATCCATTACTATTATTAATATCGACGATTATAATTTACCAACCGATCCAGAAAAAAATGTGGCCGGTGCTGCATTATTAGCAATGATTGAAGAATATACTGCGAATAGTATTATTGATTTTTCTACCATTGGATTTGAAGTAAAAATAAATAAGCTTATTAAACCTGGTAGTGGTGTTGGTTCAAGTGCAGCAAGTAGTGCAGGTGCGGTGGTGGGTGCGAATTATTTATTAGGCAATCCATTTTCAAAAGATGATTTAGTACGCTTTGCGATGAATGGTGAAAAAGTAGCATCGGGTGTAAAGCATGCCGATAATATTGCGCCTTGTATTCATGGTGGCGTAACCCTTGTGCGTTCTATTTTTCCTTTGGAAATTATTGCGCTTCCTTCTCCTACTTTATTTGTAACCATTGTGCATCCACAAATTGAAGTGCGTACTGCAGACGCGCGTAGTATCTTAAAACAAAATGTACAATTAAAAGATGCTATCAAGCAGTGGGGAAATATTGCAGGATTGGTTGCGGGTTTAATGAAGGGTGATTATGATTTAATTGGAAGAAGTTTAGAAGATGTAATTATTGAACCTGTGCGTTCTATTTTAATACCAGGTTTTGATGATTTGAAAAAAGCATGTAAGGCCGTAGGTGCATTAGGTGGTGGTATTTCAGGATCAGGTCCTTCTATTTTCTTTTTAAGTAAGGAAAAAGAAACAGCTTTAGTAGTAGAGCAGGAAATGAAAAAATTATATGAAGGCCTAGGTTTAGCACATCATACTTATGTAACTAACATAAATCAAAACGGTGTAGAGATAGAAGCGTAGTGTAAAGCAATTACACGCTATTAAAATTAGCGACAGCTCAAAAAGTTATTATTAGATTGAAAAATATAGAGATGCAATATTATAGTTTAGGAAAGCAATCACCGAATGTAGATTTTAAAACAGCTGCTATCACTGGGCAGGCGCCCGATAAAGGATTGTATTTTCCTAAAACCATTCCTCAGTTTACTTCCGCACAAATTGAAAGATTCAAAACTTTAGATAAAGCTAGTTTAGCTTTTGAAGTAATGAAGCCTTATGTTGGCGGAACCATTGACGATGCATCTTTACAACAAATTTCTGCAGAGACGATCAATTTTGATTTTCCATTGGTGCCTATTACCGAAACCATTTCATCTCTAGAATTATTCCATGGACCCACCTTAGCATTTAAGGATGTAGGGGCAAGGTTTATGAGTAGATGTTTAGGCTATTTTTCAAAAAAAGCTGCAGCTGAAAATGGAACTGCTACCAATATAAAACCAAGCACCGTATTGGTTGCAACCAGTGGAGACACGGGCGGTGCAGTAGCGAATGGATTTTTAGGCGTTGACGGCGTTCAAGTAATTATATTATATCCAAAAGGGAAAGTAAGTCCAATACAAGAATTACAATTAACTACTTGTGGTCAAAATATTACGGCCTTAGAAGTGGAAGGAAGTTTTGACGATTGTCAAGCAATTGTGAAAGATGCATTTATGGATGCTGCATTAAATGCTGCCTACAATTTAACTTCTGCCAATTCAATTAACGTAGCAAGATGGTTGCCTCAACAATTGTATTACTTTTTTGCATGGCAACAATGGGTAGCCCAAAATGGTGATGCAGTTCCAATGAATATCGTAGTGCCAAGTGGCAACTTTGGAAATATTTGTGCAGGTATGATGGCAAAAGCAAGTGGCTTACCATTAGGACATTTTGTTGCAGCATGTAATACCAACAATGTAGTGACAAGATATTTGCATTCTGGAAATTATGAAATTCATAAAGCAGTAGCAACGGTATCCAATGCTATGGATGTTGGGAATCCAAGCAATTTTGTGCGCATACTGGAAATTATGCAAAACAATTTTGAGCAATTAAAAAATAGCTTGAGCAGTTATAGTTATGATGATATAGTAACAGAGTCCACTATTCAAAGAATATATAAGACGAATCATTATACATTAGACCCACACGGAGCAGTTGCATTTTTAGCAGCCGAGGAATTTGGTAAGCAATTTGGTAAGCCTGCTATTATTTTAGAAACTGCTCACCCTGTTAAATTCCCCGAAGTAGTAGAGCGTGCCATTGGTGAAACCATCGCTATTCCTTCAAGTGTTCAATTTTTATTGGATAAAGAAAAAGTAGCTATTCCAATGGGAGCAAGCTTTGCCAACTTTAAAAATTGGATGTTAAGTAAAGTAAACGCTTAATTAAAATAAGTATTCTTTTATTAATTAAACGCTTTTACAAAATCTTTTGCAGTTATTATAGGTAATACCTCACTTGATTCTTTTATTAACTTTTTATCACTTGTTATAAAATAGTTCATTTTATAATGTAATGCAGTGTATACCTGAAGTGCATCTTCGATATCATTAAAATTGGCATGTAATGCATTATTGATAACATCTTGTGGAGCGTCAATAACGGTAATAAAGGAAAGTAAGTCTAGCAAAATAGCTTTGACTTTTTGTTGTCCATATTCTTTAGATAAGAAATAGGATAATGTATGAATAGTTGCACTGGTAATAAATCCTCTTTGATAACCCTGCTCCATACTTTCAATAATAATTTTCATGTCGTCAAAATTATCTCGTTGAAGAGTATAATCTAAAACAACATTTATGTCAAAGAATATTTTATAAGCCATATTTTTTCTTTTTGCCTTTGTAATATTCTTCTTTCCAATTGAAATTTTCCGCTAATTTGGGTTTGGGTAATTCTGCAATGATTTCAGACAAGGACTTTTTCTTTTTAGGTTTAATAATCAATTTAAAATAGTTCTCTACTAATTCGGATACACTCGTATTGTGCTCCTCAGCGAAGTATTTTACATTTTTTAAAATTGATTCGTCAATGGTTAAATTTAGTCTTGCTTTCATCGTACCTGCATTAAGTGCTTTATAAAGATACGTATTAATTAAATTTATGCGCATATTTGATTTTGAAGCTTAAATGAACTGTTTTGGTGAATCTATTCCCTTTCAAACAGTCAAATTCAAGTATTTCTACTTGATTTTGATATATTTAGTATACAATATTGCTATATGAAACGATTCGTCTTGCTATTTGCAATGGCTTTTGCATTACTTGAATTAAGTGCGCAAAGCCGTGAAGCCACTTATTGTAATCCTATTAATTTGGATTATGGTTTTTGTCCAATTCCCAATTTTGTACAAAATGGAAAACATCGTGCAACAGCCGATCCGGTGATAGCAGTGTATGATAATAAATATTTTTTATTCAGCACCAATCAATGGGGTTATTGGTGGAGTGAGGATATGAATCACTGGAAATTTTTACCACACAAATTTCTACGACCTTGGAACAAAGTGTATGATGAATTATGTGCACCAGCTACATTGGTAATGGGAGATAGTTTATTTGTAATAGGAAGTACTTATGAAAAAAACTTTACACTTTGGTATAGTACGAATCCAACAAAAAATGATTGGAAAATTGCAGTGGATAGTTTTAAAGTAGGTGCCTGGGATCCAGGATTATTTTTAGACGATGACAACCGCTTATATATTTATCATGGTTCAAGTAATTTATATCCCATTTATGGACAGGAGTTAGATAGAAAAACTTTTGAGCCTATCACTGAAAAAAAACCAATGATACATTTGGTAGATAGCATTCATGGATGGGAACGTTTTGGGGAACATCAAGACAATACATTCTTAAAACCTTTTATGGAAGGGGCTTGGATGAATAAGCACAATGGAAAATATTATTTACAATATGGTGCACCAGGCACAGAGTTTAGTGGATATGGTGATGGTGTGTATGTGAGCGATAAACCATTGGGCCCATTCACTTATCAAAAACACAATCCATTTTCTTATAAGCCAGGAGGTTTTGCGCGTGGTGCAGGACATGGTGCAACATATCAGGATGTTTATAAAAATTGGTGGCATATCAGTACCATTGCGATTAGTGTAAAAAATAATTTTGAAAGAAGATTAGGAATTTGGCCTGCACAAATTGATAAAGAAGGATTGATGTATACCAACACATCTTATGGTGACTATCCGCATTATTTGCCAACCAAAAATGCAAATCATGATTCAAGTTTATTTACTGGATGGATGTTGTTGAACTATAATAAACCTGTGCAAGTATCAAGTACATTAAGTGCATTCACTGCGAACAATGCAGTAGATGAAAATTTAAAAACCTATTGGTCTGCAACCACTGGTAACAAAGGAGAGTGGATACAATCTGATTTAGGAAATATAAGTACCATACAAGCTATTCAAATTAATTATGCTGATGAGGGTTCTGATTTAATGGGAAAGTACACAGACATTTATCATCAGTATCAAGTGTATGCATCCAATGATGCTAAAGCATGGAATTTAATTATAGATAAGTCCAAGAATACAACCGATGTGCCGCATGATTATGTAGTGTTACCAAAACCAATACAAGCACGTTATATTAAAATGGTAAACATACATATGCCAAGTGCAAAGTTTGCAATTAGTGGATTGCGTGTATTTGGAAAAGGACAAGGAGCAAATCCAGGTGCAGTACAAAATTTTGTTCCATTGCGCGGTGATAGTGAGCGCAGAAATGCTTGGTTAAAATGGGCAGTGAATCCAAATGCAACTGGTTATCATATTTACTTTGGAAGCGATCCCAATAAATTATACAATAGCGTTTTAGTGTATGGAGTAAGTGAATATTATGTAACTGCATTGGAAAAAGACCAACCTTATTATTTTCAGATAGAAGCGTTTAATGAAAACGGTATTGGGCCAAGAACAGAAATCAAAAAAGCAGAGTAGGAAATATTTTACATAACAAAGGGCGACTCGAAAGAGTCGCCCTTATTGTAATTCAACTAAAAGTAATTATTGTTTATGATTGCTTGCTACAATTTCTAAACGGAATTAATACTTTTATTATTTTTTGATAATTAACTTATCTGTTGTGCGTCTTACTTTTAATGCACTAGATAAATAATCATTTGCAGCATCTCTGTAACCTAATGTTAATGCAACAGTTGCATGTAAACCTTGTGCAGCCAATCCTAATTCAGCATCAACAGCAGCTGGATCAAAACCTTCCATTGGAGTACCATCTACTTGTTCGCTAGCAGCAGCAACCAATGCAAAACCTAAAGCGATATAAGTTTGTTTAGCAGCCCAAGTTTGTAAATCTTCTTGAGACTTATGTGCAATTGCACCTTTAATATATCCAGCGAAATCTTTTAAAGCATCTACTGGTACACCTCTTTGCTCCGCAATTTCTTGCATGTAAGCATCTACACTAGCTTCATTGATGGTAGTGTGTGCAGCAAAAATAACCACGGCACTAGACTCACCAATTTGAGGTTGGTTGTAAAAATGAGGTTGTAATTTTTTTCTAGTTTCTTCGTCTTCTACTACAATAATAGAGTAAGGAGTTAAACCAAAAGAGCTTGGTGCTAAACGAGTAGCTTCTAAAATAGTATCTAAAGTATGCGCAGGAATTTTAGCTCCAGTCATTCTTTTAACAGCATAACGCCATTTTAATGCATCTAATAAATTCATAATTATTGTTTTAAAGTTAATTAATGTTTGAACATCAAAATTAGACCCTTTTATTGGATAAACCAAATTATCTCTGTGTTAAGGCTCCATTCTATAACCAAAACAGACACAAAAGGTTCAAAATCAGTACTTTTCAAAATGTTAAAATTGGTGATTATGAGCTAGCTCAGACATAATCTCTTGATTAATAGCCTATTTGCGACTAACTTTATACTATGTTCAAACAGCTATCGATCATATTCATAAGTGCATTGGGATTAAGTATGTTTTCAAACCCAATTTTGGCTCAAAAACCAACCACAAAACAATCCAATCAGACTAAGTATATCTTAAAAGGAACTATCACGGACGAGTTAACGCTACAAAAATTACAAGGCGCTTCTATTTACATTGCTGAGTTAAAAAAAGGAGTATTGACCAATGCGCAGGGGCAATTTCAGATTCAGTTAAGTGCAGGAAATTATATTGTTGAAGCAAGTTACCTAGGGTATTCAATTAATGTTAAGAATATTCAATTAAATGATACCACGACAAAAAATGGAATTGCAGAAATCAATTTTGAATTAAATCATAGCGCAGTTGAAAATCCAAATGTAACTGTGACTAGTTTTTTACGTGCAACAAGTTCAAGAAAAACACCCACTCCTATAAATATTATTAAGAAGGAAGATTTATTAAGAGGTTCGGGTACTAATTTAATTGATGCACTTTCTCAAACACCTGGTGTTACACAATTAACAACAGGACCAGCAATATCAAAACCAATTATTAGAGGCCTAGGATATAATAGAGTAATGGTTTTGAATGATGGTGTAAAACAAGAAGGACAACAATGGGGCGATGAACATGGTATTGAAATCGATGAATATAATGTGACAAGAATTGAAGTGTTGAAAGTGCCAGCCTCAATTATTTATGGAAGTGAAGCATTAAGTGGCGTTATTAATATAGTATCCAATGTGCCTGTTGCTGAAGGTGCGGTGAGAGGAAATGTTTTTAGTAATTATCAATCCAATAATAATTTACAAGGTTATCATTTTGACATTGCCGGAAATAAAAAAGGTTTTGTTTGGGGTATCAATGGATCTTCAAAAACTGCATCTGATTATCAAAATAAATACGATGGTTATGTGTTTAATTCAAAGTTTAAAGAATTAGATGCAAGCGCTTATGCAGGTATAGAAAGGGATTGGGGCTACTCGCATTTTTTTGTAAGTCAGTTTAATCAAAAATTAGGATTAATTGAAGGTGCTCGTAATGATGCTGGTCAATTTACTAAGCAAATAGAAATTAATTCTTCAACAGGACCTTTGGTTGCAGAAACACCCGCAACCGATGCAGATTTTTCTTCCACCAATCCAACAGTACCCTATCAACATATTGTACATACAAAATATACGCTAGACAATAATATTAAATGGGGTGAAGGAAGATTAAAAGCAAATATTGCTTATCAACGCAATGAGCGAATGGAGTATGGCAATATTATTGAACCAACTGAAAAGAGTTTGTATTTTGATTTAGGTACCTTAAATTATTCTTTTCAATATTTGTTACCAGAAAAAAATAATTGGAAACATACCATTGGTGTCAATGGAATGCAACAACAAAATAAAAACAGAGGTGTTGAAGTGTTGATTCCAGAATATTCAACTACCGAATTAGGAATGTTTTTTTATACACAAAAAAAGATTTCAGATTTTACATTTAGCGGTGGCGCAAGGATAGATAAAAAAGGAGTGGAGTTTACTGATCTTATGAATAACGATCCAAGTTATTTAAATAGTAAGGTTTATGTACAACCACAGCAACATCAAAAAGATTTTGGTGACTTAGCCGGATCCTTTGGTATGACCTATGAAGCGAGCAAAGAATGGGTAATTAAATTAAATATTGCACGCGGATATCGTGCACCCAATATGTCAGAGTTAGGAAGTAATGGAGCACATGAGGGAACCAATCGTTATGAATACGGAAATCCAAATTTGCATTCTGAAAAAAGTGTCCAATTTGATTTAGGCGCAGAATGGAGTAATGAACACGTTTCATTTACAGGAAATGTTTTTTACAATATGGTGAATGGGTATATCTATTACCAAAAATTAAATAGTGTATTAGGAGGCGATTCTATTTTAACAAAGAATGATCAAAAGTTTTATGCATTTGCATATAAACAACAAAATGCAAATTTGTATGGTGCTGAATGTAATTTAGATTTTCATCCACATCCATTGGACGGATTGCATATTGAAAATACCTTGTCTTATGTAAGAGGTACATTTAATCATCCAGTGGACTACAGTAATAATTTGCCAAATATTCCACCATTTAGATGGTTAAGTGAAATTAAATATGAGTTTGGAAATGTTTCCAACAAAAAAAATAATTACATCTCCGTACAGTTAGATAATGTTTCTACACAAAACAATCCATTCACTGGATATAATACGGAAACTGCAACTCCTGGTTATACTTTAATAAATGTGGGCATGGGTACACATATCAAACACAATGGTAAACAAATTTGCAGCTTAAGTTTGGTGGCACAAAACTTAACGGATATTGCTTATCAAAATCATTTAAGTCGTTTAAAATATACAGACGAAAATTTCGCGACTGGCCGTATGGGAGTATATAATATGGGCCGCAACTTTAGTGTAAAATTAAATGTCCCTTTGGTGTTTGATTAAATTTTACTAATATTACGAGGTACTTCATCCACATCATTTAATAAAATGAGTGTCTCCGGATTTATCCAATTTAAAATATCTATTATAGAATAATAAATATTCATTGGTCCTTGAAGGTCTACAATATCTTCATTAAAGCATATTGGTTCATTATGATAAATCCGATTTCTAAACTTTCTAATTTTAGTTAATTTGTTTAAAATATCAACTCTGCTAATATATGGAGGTAAATTATTAAATATCTGTATAGGCCTACCCTTTAATAATTTATAATATTTTTTTTCAAACATTTCGGTCCAAAATGATAAAGACTGTTCTGCTATTATTCGATTACTATTAATTTGGGTTGATTTATTATTAAGTTTGATTTTCGTATTTTCAACTGAATTATAAATATATCTGTTTTTAATAAATCGACCATTAAATGAATCTTTATAGCTTAGTTCTGGGGCAATCATAAATCCTTTTTGTTGATTTAATATCCAATCCGAATCATTAAAATATTTTACTAATACTTTATCAATTTCGTTTCTTAATACAACTTCAAAAATTCCTAATATTGGATAAAAAGAATTAGATAGTTTGATATTAGTCTTATATAGACTAATGCATAATTCTTCATCAAGTTGCACAGCAATAAGATATCTATCAATTCTTGATGCAGAGAGATATTTTTCAAATATTTTATATTCTTTCATTGATTATTAAAGTTTAATCCTACCTTTACGATGTGATACTTGGTAAAGCCTCTTGTTAAATTTTAATAACGTAACCAAGTGAAAGATTTTAGTCCAGCTCTACAGCTGGACTTTTTTATTATATGGGCCGCAACTTTAGCTTAAAATTAAATGTCCCCTTGGTGTTTGATTAAGCTTATTCCTCTATCGCAACTTTCATTTATGTTGCTAAATAAAATTAAGACGCTAGTGTCTACGTATACTTTCTGTTGCATTTTTCACATCTGATTCTAATTCAGATGCGGGATTATTAAAAATGCTAACATTAAATTTATAGAGCGTATCCATAAAATCTGCGATACTAAGACCGGCCATTTCAGCTGCTTGTCCCATGGTTAACGTACTAGCTTCAAATAGTTTAGCTGCAATAAAGATTGTTAACTCTTTATTGTCTAACTCAACTGATTCAGGAAGATTTATTGCTAGTGTTTTCATTTCTCTAAATTAATTAATATTTCTTGCCTCTAATTATATTTTCCGCAACAGAATGATTGTTTAATAATAGAATCGAATGTCTAATTAATAACAATATGATTTTGACGTATTTATACGCAATAATTTTTTGTATCTTGTATTAGTTAATTTTCTAAACGACGAATTATGAAAAAAGTATTTGTTCTAACGACAATGTTAGTAGCTGCGGTGATGAGTGTAAACGCGCAAAGTAATAGTGTGCAAGGCAAAACTGCGAATAGTAAAAACGCGCAAGCTAATAGTGCAATCACTGAAAGCAAAAACTTAAACAAAGAGGAGCAGCAAATACTTGCGTACATAGATGCAAATATGCCAAGGGCGATTGCATTGTTAAAAGAATCGGTGAATATTAATAGTGGTACTTTAAATATAGAGGGTGTGAAAAAAGTGGGGGCCTTGTTTGCAAAAGAATTTGAGGCAGCAGGATTACAAACGCATTGGGTAGCGATGCCTGATTCTATTAGACGTGCAGGACATTTAGTAGCCATGACACCAGCCGCGGCAGCGGATAAAACCCCTAAGGGAAAAAAGCTTTTTTTGATTGGACATTTGGATACGGTGTTTGAACCTGATATGCCTGCGAATCCATTCACTATGTTGAATGATAGCACTGCAACGGGACAGGGTGCGAATGATATGAAGGGTGGAGACGTAATTGTGTTGATTGCATTGCAAGCATTGCAGGCGCAGGGTTTATTAAAGGACGCTGCGATTACTGCATATTTTACGGGAGATGAAGAAAATGCGGGTTATCCAAGATCGGTGAGTAGAGGCGACTTTATTGAAACGGCTAAAAAATCACAGATAGCTTTGGCATTTGAAGGAGCGAATGGATTAAACTCAGTAGCCACAGCAAGAAGGGGTGCAAGCGGATGGCAATTAAATGTGACTGCAAAAACAGGACATAGTAGCGGCGTATTTACACAAAATGCTGGATACGGAGCCATTTATGAGGCAGCAAGAATTGTAAATGAGTTTAGAGTGCAGTTAAGCCAGGAAAAATACCTCACATTTAACCCAGGCGTATTTATTGGTGGGTCCGATATGCAATATGACCCAGCCAAGGCAACGGGCACAGCCATTGGCAAAACCAATATCATTTCCCCAAGTACAGTAGTGAATGGAGATCTTCGGTTTTTAACCGAACCCCAAAAAATAGCAGCGCGTAAAACCATGCAAGATATTGTAAATCAAAGCCTTGTGGGTACAAAAGCAACTATTAGTTTTCAGGATGGCATCCCGAGTATGGCGCCAACCAAGGGTAATGAGCAAGTGATGGAAGTAATAAGCAATGTGACACAAAGTATGGGTTTGGGTGTTACCACTGCGGGTGATCCAGGTTCAAGAGGAGCCGGGGATATTTCCTATGTAGCAGCCTATATGGATTGTATCGATGGCTTAGGTGCTTCGGGCAGAGGCGCACACGCACCAGGTGAAACAATAAACCTCAAAGAATTTCCGTTTTTAATTAAGCGAGCAGCCTTGACAATGTACCGTTTAACGAGATAAATGCAAGGTTAAACAAAGTTCGTTTTTTGTTTAATCAATTTAGCAAAAAATTGATTAAAATATTAAACAATAAAAATATAAAATCAACATCGAAAAAAAGGAGTAACTTATTAGTAATTAATCGATAATTAGCCTATCTTCGCAGTTCCTCCCCCACGAATTTATTGTCGAAACTGTATACTAAAAAACCTTAATTTGTTATGGTTTATTGAGTATTTAGTTTACCTTTGTAAAGAATAAAATTTAGCAATCTAATACGCTATTTTTTAATATGTTACGCCTAAAAATGTGACTGAGATTGGCGAAGCCATGCGCGCGCGCCAACAAATACGCTTCAAAAGCGCAGAAAACTACAACCCAGCCCCTTAATTAAGCAAATATGAAATTATTCAGAGTATTATTGTTAAGCATTTTTGTGATTGCACTTAGTCAGCAGGCTCATGCTCAAAGCTTTTTAGCAGGCAAGGATTTAAGTACTATTAAAGTAGATGCATTATCTGAAACCGAGTTAGCACAAATTCAGCAACAATTAAAATCAAATGGATTAACCATTGATCAAGTTGAACAACAAGCTATTGCAAAAGGAATGTCTGCATCTGAATTTGCAAAATTAAAATCAAGATTACAAACAGTAAAAGCAGGAACTGCAGGAAATAAATCTCCATTAACAAAACAAACTTTAAATAATAAATCACAAGCTGGTAGAGACACATCAAGTCAAATGGTGTATGAGCCATCGCATGTGAATCCATTAATTTATGGTTCTGAATTATTTAATCCAAATACAACAGGCTTTGGTGAAAATCAAAATATTGCAACACCCTTAAATTATGAAATAGGACCTAACGATGTTTTAAAAATAGTAGTGTATGGCGTGCAAGAGTATAGCAATGATGTAACCGTTAGCAAGGAAGGACGTATACAAATTGATAATGTTGGACAAATAAAAGTAGCTGGTTTAACAATCGAAGCTGCTATTGAACGCGTTAAACAACAAATGTCAAAAACGGCCTATCCAAGCATTGCACGTGGTGAATCAAAATTATCATTAACATTAGGAGACATTCGTACCATACAAGTAACTGTAATAGGAGCGTATAAAAGTGCTAACTACAGTGTATCTTCTTTGTCAACAGTGTTAAGTGTTTTAACCATTGCAGGTGGACCTAGTGATATTGGAAGTTATAGAGAAATTGAATTAATCCGCGATAACAAATTATTCAAGAAAATTGATTTGTACCATTTTATGCAAAATGGGGATCAATCACAAAATATTGGATTAAAGGATCATGATGTTATTAGAGTCCCTCCTTATAAAAACAGAATTGAAATTAAAGGACAAGTAAAACGTCCTGGTATTTTTGAATTAGTGGGTGGTGAAACTTTCGATCAGTTTTTAAAGTATGCTGGTAACTTTAATGATACCGCATATACTGCATGGGTAAAAGTGATTCAAAAAAATGATAAGGAAAAAGCGATTAAGGATTTAGCAGCTGCTGATTTTGGAAAGTATATTCCACAAGGTGGCGACTTAATACAGGTATCTAAAATATTAGATCGTTTTCAAAACAGGGTAAAATTATCTGGAGCAGTATTCCGTCCTGATGTATATGAATTATCAGCAGGCATGCGTATTACTGATTTAGTAAAAAGAGCAGACGGATTAAAAGAAGATGCATATACAGGAAGAGCACAATTAATAAGATTAAAACCAAATTTATTAAGGGAGTTAATCAGCATTAATTTATCCAAAGCATTACAGGGAGATCCAGCAAACAATTTACCTCTACAAAGAGAGGATTAATTGTATGTAAATTCTGTTTTAGAAATTAGAGACTCTTTAACTATTGATTTATTAGGAGAGGTAAGAACACAGGGCCGCTTTAACTATATTGATAGTATGACGGTGAAGGATTTGATTTTAATGGCAGGTGGATTTAAATATGCAGCCAATAAACAAATTGAGGTAGCAAGAATGGTACAGTTTGCTGACAAAGTAAATACGGATCAAACAGCAATTATTTTAAAAACTGAAATTAACGGTGATTTAAGTTTTAATCCAGGCCAACAAAATATTGTGTTGCAACCTATGGATGTGGTGACCATTACTAAAAAAGCAGGATTCACTAATCCTGAAGTAGTAACCATTACTGGACAAGTACAAAATACGGGTCGTTACACTTTAAGTAAAAGAGTGGAAAGGGTAAGTGATGTATTAAAAAGAGCTGGTGGATTAATTGGTGATGCTTACGGCGAGGGTGCCTTTATTAAAAGAAGTCGTTATCAAATTGATACTTTAAGATCGGATGAAAGTAAAACAAGTTTGGAGCAGGCTTATTTAAGAAAACAAAAAGCACAACAACAAGCCGAGCAACAGGATGTTACAAAAACATTGAATGAAACAAGTGGTGGCGTAGGCGGTGTGGTGTCTGTACAAAATAAAACAATTAAGGATAGTTTAGAAATTTTATATAAGGAATTAGAAAGTGATTACTATCAAATTGCGATTGACATTAATGCAATTGTAAAGAATCCAGGAAGTGAATTGGACTTAGTACTAAGAGATAAGGATGAAATTGTAATTCCTAAAATGGATAACCGCGTAAAAATAAGTGGTGGTGTTTTAAGACCTACTAATATTGTATACCGTGATGGCTTAAGTATTGGTGATTGTATCAGTGCTGCAGGTGGTATAAGTGAATACGCAAAAAGAGGAAGGGCTTATGTGGTTTATGCCAATGGAAAAAGTAACAGAACCAAACATTTTGGATTGTTCAGAATTAACCCCATTATTAAGCCAGGTTGTGAAGTAATTCTTCCTGAAACCAATGAGAAAAAGGATAAGCCTTTAACTACCATTACTACCATGATTACAACTATTGCGCAAGTAATTGCAGCATTGGCTACTGTTAAATTATTAACGAAGTAATAAACGCATAATGACAGAAAATAATCCCCATCTTACCAACGATACCGATGAGATTTCGTTAAAGGAATTGATTGTAAAAATAAAGGAGTGGGTAGCTTATTTAAAAACGAAGTGGAAATTAATCATTGCGATTAGTGCCATTGGTGGAATCATTGGATTTGCATATGCTAGTTTTCAAAAGCCTACTTATAAAGCAGTCATGACATTTGTGTTGGATGATGCACAGGGCGGTGGTGGCATGAGTGGTGCTATGGGTTTAGCTAGTACATTTGGAATTGACTTAGGTGGAGGTGGTGGAGGCGGCTTGTTCACTAGCAGTAATATTTTAGAATTGATGAAAAGCCGTTTGGTCATTGAAAAAACATTATTAAATGCTGTTCCTTATAACAATAATGGTAAGTTTGAAAATATAAGTTTAGCAGAATATTATATTAGAGTAAACAATCTTAGAGAATCTTGGTCAAAAAAGCCTGATTTTAAAGACATTCAATTTACTCCTACCACAGATCGTTCTCATTTTTCATTACAACAAGACTCTATCTTACAAACTATATCAGGTTCAATAGTAAAAAACAATTTAACCATTGCACAAAAAGATAAAAAAGTAAGTATTATTAGTATTGAAGTAAAAACAGAGGATCAAAATTTTTCTAAATTATTTTGCGAGCAATTAGCAAAAGAAACTTCTGATTTTTATATTGAAACAAAAAGTAAGAAGGCAAGAATTAATGTAGACATTTTGCAAAAACAAACTGATAGCATTAGAGGAGAATTAAATGGAGCGATTACTGGTGTTGCAAGCGCCATGGACAATGTGTTTAATTTGAATACCGCATTATCAAGCAGGACTGCTCCAAGTAAAAGAAAGCAGGTGGATGTGCAAGCTAATACCGCTATTCTAACTCAAATTGTAGCACAGCTTGAATTAGCCAAAGTAAACTTAAGAAAAGAAACACCATTGATACAAGTTATTGATCAACCTATACTTCCTTTAGAAAAAGAAAAAGTAGGCAGATTAAAGTCATTAATCCTTGGAGGATTTTTAGCTGGATTTTTATCTGTATTGTATTTAATATTTGGACAATTGTATAGAAAACTAGTTGCTTAGTATTTTAATCAAAAAATAATTAAGTTCAATCCCCCCGTTGAATGAAAACCACAAACAACACAATCATGTTTAAGAAAATTAATATCGTCCCCCGATGGATTATATTTTTGCTTGACATAGGGGTAACCTGTTTTTCATTTCTATTAGCATTTATCATTAAACAAAACCTAGCATTTAAAGGAATAAGTCTTACTCCTTTATTAAACAGTTTTGTATTATTATTAATTATAAATGTATTGGTGTTTGCAAGTGTAAAAACCTATTCAGGGATTGTTCGTTATACAGGCATGCAGGATGCAGTGCGTATTGCGGTTTCCATTGCTATGTCGACTGTACTGTTGTTTTTAGTTGCAAATTTTTCATCTAATATTAGTAACACATTTATATTAGACAATGTTGTTATTATTATTTATGCAAGTTTTAGTTTTTTAAATTTAATCAGTTATCGTATTGCCATTAAGTTTTTATTCTCTTATGCAAAAAACTATAAGATGAAGAAAAAAACAGTGGTGATATTTGGAGCAGGTGAGGCTGGAGTTGCTACAAAGCGTGTATTAGAACATGAT
>Ga0214200_1000211_pt1 | contig 16403 bp, 14 predicted proteins | sample TroBogEpilimnion_7_FD_153038 | JGI IMG/M metagenome (GOLD analysis project Ga0214200, IMG submission 153038) | Freshwater microbial communities from Trout Bog Lake, WI - 23OCT2008 epilimnion | ecosystem: Environmental > Aquatic > Freshwater > Lake > Epilimnion/Euphotic zone | place: Trout Bog... | reverse complement strand
AATAGAATGAGGTTGTGCGCTTAGCACCTCATCGAGTCTCGACTGTTCGTACGGCTCATTCTTCTCGACTGTTTCTTCAAGAAATTTATATTCTAAACTATCCCCCAAATCAGTAGGGGTAAGTGGTTTTAGAATTGAAATTATTTTAGGTGCTTTGGCGTGTCGAGGCATCGTTACTTATTTGCCTTCATAACGCGTAAAAAAGCAAAGCCAATAGCACAAACTATCACTAGTACGATGGCTAAGAGCATTGGAACAAACCCTTGTTGATTTATCTTTCCCATTCTACTTATGATTATGAATTGAAAGATGTATTTTGTCTACTGTTTAGAAAAAACGTCGCTTGCCACCTTCTTTTTGGAAGGCTTCTAGTAGTTCTTTTTGATGTTTTGAAAGTTTCGTTGGTGTTGTGACATGAATCGTAACAATATGCGGCCCGCGGTTACTACTTTTTGGATGTGCAACTCCGTGACCCGAAATCTTAAAATCTGTACCGCTTTGTGTTCCAGCTGGTATTTTCATCGTAACTGCTCCATCTACTGTGTCGACCTTCATTTCACCACCAATGGCAGCCGTTACCATATCTATTGATTCATGACTTAAAATAATATCACCTTCACGAGTGAATTTTTTATGAGATTTTACTCGAACAAATACATATAAATCACCCTTTGTTCCACCGCGCACCGCTTCACCATATTCGCGAAGTCTGATGGTTGCACCATCATCAATTCCTGCAGGGATTTTTAATTCAACCGATTGTTCTTTACGCTTAACGCCCCGTCCGTGACAAACACTACAATCCTTTTCAGGTTTCTTACCGGTTCCATGACAATCATTACAAACACGGGCCTGTTGTATATTACCGATAATAGTTTGCGTCACACTTACTACTTGACCCGATCCCTTACAGGTTGGGCACGTGACTACTTCAAAGCCAGGCTCTGCCCCATTGCCTTTGCAGTGCTCGCAAGCTGCATCGAGATTGAGATGGATTGTTTTCTCTACCCCAAATACAGCCTCTTCAAATGTAAGTTCAATAGCAGTTTCAATATCACGACCTCTTTGGCTTTGTTGACGCTGCTGCGATCCTCCTCCAAAGAAGCTACCGAACATATCGCCTAAATCACCAAAATCAAAATTCATGTTCTGGCCGTTAAAATTAAAACCTCCGCCATTAAAATCATAAGCCCCGCCGCCGCCATTACCGCCCACCCCTGCATGACCAAACTGATCATAGCGCTGCCGTTTATCGGAGTCCTTTAAGATTTCGTAGGCTTCATTGAGCTCTTTGAATTTTGTTTCATCACCACCCTTTTTATCGGGATGATGCAAGATAGCAAGCCGGCGGAATGCTTTTTTAATTTCATCCGCCGATGCGTCTTTAGAAACGCCTAGTACTTCGTAGTAATCCCGTTTTGCCACAAGCGCGCTCCTTACATTTGCTTACTTATTTTTTATCTTTCTTTTCTTTTTTTTCTTCCGTATCTTCTACTACTTCGCCTTCAACGGGACCATCTTCTTTTTTATCACCTTCTTCGGAACCGGCCGCTGATTCATATAGCTTGGCACCAATTGGCATCATTGTATCTGTGAGTTTTTTAGCAGCTTCTTCTAGCTTGTCTTTGTCATCACTTTCAATAGATTTTTTTGCTTCCTCAACCGCTTCATCAAGTGTTTTTGCGTCTGCTTCGGAAACTTTATCTTTGTTATCTGACTTTAGCTTTTCAGCTTGGTATATTGCATTTTCAAGCATATTACGCGCATCAACTGCTTCACGTTTTTTCTTATCAGCTTCAGCATTTGCTTCTGCTTCTTTTCGCGCTTTTTCAACATCTTCCTTGGATAGATTTCCGCTGTTTTGAATCGTAATACTTTGTTCCTTATTCGTACCCTTGTCTTTAGCGGTTACATTCAAGATTCCATTAGCATCGAGATTAAACGTAACCTCAATCTGTGGGACTCCTCGTGGTGCTGGTGCAATACCATCAAGTACAAAACGGCCAAGTGACTTGTTGTCTGCTGCCATTTCTCGCTCACCCTGCAGTACATGAATTTCTACTTGTGGCTGATTATCTGAAGCGGTACTAAATGTTTCGCTTTTTGATGTTGGAATAGTAGTATTTCTCTCAATAAGCTTTGTGCTGACACCACCCATTGTTTCGATTCCAAGACTTAGTGGCGTTACATCAAGTAACAACACATCCTTCACATCTCCTGCAAGTACTCCACCTTGAATAGCAGCACCAACAGCAACTACCTCGTCAGGATTGACGCCCTTCATCGGTTCTTTTCCGAAGATTTTTTGTACTTTTTCCTGAACCGCAGGCATGCGTGTCATACCGCCAACGAGAATTACTGCATCGATATCACTTGCTTTTAGGCCAGCATCTTTCAAAGCTTTTTCACATGGTGCCGCTGTTCGATCAATAAGATCAGCTACTAAACTTTCAAGTTTTGAACGAGTTAGTTTTGTTTCAAAATGAACAGGACCATCTGCAGTTGCAGTTAAGAATGGGAGATTGATTGTTACTTCGTTTGTTGTACTGAGCTCAATCTTTGCCTTCTCTCCTTCATCACGTAAGCGTTGTAATGCTGCTTTATCGTCAGAAATATCTTGGCCATTTTCTTTTTTGAATGTATCGATGAGGTAGTTAACAATAACACGATCAAAGTCTGCGCCACCAAGGTGTGTGTCACCATTGGTACTCTTAACTTCAAAAACGCCATCTCCGAGTTCGAGTATTGAAACATCAAAGGTTCCACCACCAAGATCATACACGGCAATCTTTTCGTCTTTACCGCCCTTATCTAGTCCATAGGCTAATGCTGCTGCCGTAGGTTCATTAATAATTCGCTTTACTTCAAGTCCAGCAATCTTACCAGCATCCTTAGTAGCTTGTCGCTGCGCGTCATCAAAATATGCAGGAACAGTAATGACTGCCTCGCTAATCGTTTGACCAGTAAATGCTTCAGCGTCGGCTTTAAGTTTTGAAAGCACCATCGCACTCAATTCTTCTGCGCTATATTCTTTATCGCCCATCTTCACCTTGACGCTTTGCCCGCTCTTGACCATTTCATAGCCCATGAGTTTAATATCGCGCTGTACTTCTTTATCTTCCCAGCGGCGTCCAATTAAACGCTTCATTTCATAAATAGTGTTTTTTGGATTAGTCACACTTTGACGACGAGCCAGTTGTCCAACGAGACGTTCACCACTTTTATTAACCGCAATGACACTCGGTGTTGTTCTATTTCCTTCGGCATTAGCAATAATTTCTGGGTTTCCCCCTTCCATTATCGCCATAGCGCTGTTGGTTGTTCCTAAATCTATACCTAAAATTTTTCCCATATATTTTTCTCCTTATTCTATTGTTTCGTTACTTTTACCATTGCAGGGCGAATGATTTGTTCGCCAAGCTGATAGCCTGGCTGCAGCACGGCTGCTACAACTTCATGTTCGCCTGTTGCATCTTCATCCATACTGACTGCTTCGTGCTGATTAGGATCAAACGGTTCACCTTCAACACCTATTTTTCGAAGGCCGATAGCAGCAAGCTGCGCTTCAAGTTGCAAAGCAATAGATGAAACACCCTTTACCCATGCATGATCCTTGATATCTGCTGGTTCATGCGTGATTGCTCGCTCAATGTTATCCAATACTGGAAGGAGCGTGAGTAATGCCTGCTCTTTACCGGCTTGAATAGCTCGAAGCTTTTCTTCTTCGCTTCGTCTTCGAAAATTAATAAAGTCAGCTTGAACTCGCTGCAAATCAGCAGTGAGCTCAAGCATCCTTTCATCATTCTTTGTTGGTTTCTTAGATTCCTTTGCCATACTCTTCTCCTTTTTCTTTAAAATAATGCTGCCTCAAGTGTTAAGCCTGTGTGTCGAACTAGATTCATTACCGACTTATAACTTTGCCTTGTTGGACCAACGATACCAATGTAGCTTCGATTACTATACGGACTACTAAATCGACTAATAATCAAGGTGCAGCCACTGGTTTTGCCAATTGGATTTTCTTGGCCAATGTACACACTGAGTGGTTCATTTGGTTGGGCTTCGCGTAACCACGGCTCTAGGTTATCAAGCAGCTGAGCGACTTCATGAATAGCATTACCACTGGCAAATTCTGGTTGCGAAAATAGATTGGAAATACCACTCATATAAAGTTGATCGCCTATGGTTGCAATACCAAGGTTTTGGGTAATCGATACCAGGCTATCGACGGCTGACTTTATGGCTTGGACGGCTTCTCCAGCGCCGTTCACTCTCGTGTCAATCGCTCTCGCATTGCGATTGAATTGTGGAGCAGTGAGTGCGAATTCATGTGCCTCATTTATCTGGTTTACATAGTACCGATAGCCTTTATCTGTCGGCACCCTACCAGCTGAAGTATGAGGTTGTTCTATGAGACCCATTTCTTCAAGCCGAGCCATTTCACTACGAATTGTTGCTGATGAAACACCAAACATATTCGCAAGAAGAATCGAACCAACGGGGGCTGCAACTTCTGCATATTGCTCAACGATGGCGTTGAGAATTTTTATTTGTCGTGGTGAAATCTGCATATTTTTTTCCTAGTACCTATACTAGTTTAGAAAATTAGCACTCTACTGTCAAGAGTGCTAATTATTTTATTTACCGCTGTTAATTACTATTTTTTCTGGTTAATTCTTCTAGGAGTTCTCGTGCATGCCTAATTGCTGATTCTTGGTAGGCTGCGTCGTACTGCTTGTTGACGATGGCATTGAGCCGCTTTAAGGCATCATCAAGGGTATCATTCATCACAAATGAAAATGATCCTGAAAGCAACGCATAATCTATCTCTTGAGCAGCGCTTTTTAGTCTTCTCATTTTTTCCTCATGGCTCATCGTTCCTCTGCCATCAAGCCGCTGCATCCAGATTTCGAAACGTGGAGGCAAAATAAAGATGGGGATAATACTATCACTAAGCTTTTCAAGTGTTTTACAGCCCTGTACGTCGATATCAGTTATTGCTATTTTTCCCGCTATTTTTGCTTTTTCAATTTCCCGCATACTAATACCTGACACTTGTTGATCGTGAATAATTGCCGCTTCAAGATAACGTCCTGCATCTAGGTCTTTTAGGAATGATTCCTCAGACTTAAACCAATATTCTTGGCCGTTTTGCTCTTTAACGCCATCATTGCTTCGCGGTGGACGTGTCGTATCGGAAACAATGTAGTAGTAATCTTTTTCCTTGAGTAAAGATCGTATAAGCGTATTTCGGCCGGCAGCGGTTGGCGCTGCAAGCAGCACAAAAGGAGTTTGCCGCAAAATGCTTAGTTGCATCTGGCTGGGGCTATAATTTGCCAAAATCTTGGTAAAAGAATCTAGTAATTTAAGTGGCTTGTCGTTGGTATTCATAGGTATACTATACTCTGTATACTAACCACGTAATCAAGGATTTTTATGAAAGCACCAGATTTCTCACTACCCGATCAAAACGGCATCAATCACTCATTGTCTCAATATAAGGGAAAATGGGTCGTACTTTATTTCTACCCAAAGGATAATACCCCTGGGTGCACCAAAGAAGCGTGCAGCTTCCGTGATGGTCGAGCATTCCTTGAAGACAAAGGTGCAGTAGTACTTGGTATCTCCAAAGATAGTGTTGCGAGCCACAAGAAATTTGCTGATGCGCACAAACTCACATTTACACTTCTCAGTGACAGTTCAACTGAAACGATTAAAGCCTATGGTTCATGGAAAAAGAAAAAGTTTATGGGGCGAGAATACGAAGGAATTAATAGAGATACCTATCTCATTAATCCCGAAGGAGAGATCGTTAAAAAGTATGAGGATGTTAATCCCTTAACGCATGTAGGTCAGGTTTCACGCGATCTCGTTGAACTTAGTCACGCTTAAGTAGCACCGTAAAAGCCTCAGAGGGAATATCTACCTTACCAAAGCGCTTCATGCGTTTTTTGCCTTTGGCTTGCTTTGCGAGTAGTTTTTTCTTACGCGACACATCACCGCCATACAAATAACCAGTAACATCTTTTCTGAATGCACTTATATCTTCGCGTGCAATAAAGCGCGCCCCAATTGCTGCTTGGAGACTAATTTGGAAGTTCTGTCTTGGGATGACTTCTTTCAGTTTCTTGACGATTTCTCTTCCTATACCAGCTGCTTCTGATTGATGAACCATAAGACTAAGTGCATCAATTCTTTCATTTGCTACATAAAAATCGAGTCGAACTAGTTGTTCCGCCCGATAATCACTGAGGTCATAATTAAACGAACCATAGCCACTCGTGACGCTTTTTAGCTGATCATAAAAATCTGTTAGTAGATTTGCGAGTGGTGCGTCAAAACTAACGAGAGCTAGTTGTGCATCAACATAACTGAGATTTTTATGTACTCCCCTTTTTTGGACAATAAGTTGGATAACAGCACCGACATATTCTTTGGGACATACAACTTCACCCTTAATCCATGGTTCCCGAATTTCGGCAATCTGCGCAGGGTCGGGTAGTTCGCTCGCACTTTTTATATCTAACTCTTCCCCATTTACAAGCAGGATATGGTAATCAGTACTTGGGTTAGTGACAACTAATTCTAGATCATACTCACGCTCAAGTCGTTCCTTGACGATGTCCATATGCAGGAGGCCCAAAAAACCAACTCTTACACCATAGCCAAGTACAGGTGAATTTTCTGGTTTAAATTGCAGAGCCGAATCACTGAGGCTTAATTTTTCTATCGCATCTTTAAGCAATTGATAATTTTCATTGCTATCTGGAAAGAAGCCAGCATACACGAATGGCTTTACTTCTAAATATCCAGGCAATGGATTGATTGCCTTATTTTTCTCAAGTGTAATCGTATCGCCAACGCGAGCTTCACGCGTACTCTTAAGATTGGTAACAATATATCCGATCTCGCCCGATTGTAGCACTCCAGTCGATTTCATTTCAGGAGTAAGACAGCCTACTTCAAGTGCTATTCCCTCACTTTTCGTTCCCATCATCTCCATAATGTCACTTTTTTGTATGATGCCATCAAAAACTCGTACATACAAAACAACGCCACGGTAATCATCATAATAGCTATCAAAAATAAGTGCTCGTGGCGGGAGTGTTTGATCAACCTTTGGTGCAGGAATTTTTGCCACTATTTCATCAAGTAATTCGGCTACACCGAGTCCATTTTTTGCTGAAATATGCAGGATGTCTTCTTTTTTACAGCCAAGAAGTGAGACAACTTCAGCAGAAACTTTTTCGACATCGGCTGCTGGTAAATCTATTTTATTAAGGACAGGTAAGATCGCAAGATCTGCAGCCAAAGCGAGATAAACGTTTGCAAGTGTTTGGGCCTGAATACCCTGGCTTGCATCAACTACTAATATAGCGCCTTCGCAAGCCTCTAAGCTTCTTGATACCTCATAGCTAAAATCAACATGCCCTGGTGTATCAATAAGGTTAAGTTCATAGTTTTTGTAATGCATTCTTACGGGTGCAAGCTTGATAGTGATTCCCTTTTCGCGCTCAAGATCCATTTTATCGAGCAGCTGGGCTTTCATGTTGCGTTTTTCAACCGTGCCCGTTAATTCCATTAATCGATCAGCAAGCGTACTCTTACCATGATCAATATGGGCTATAATGCAAAAATTTCTTATTTCTTGTGGTGTCATGTCGCGCTATTATACCTGAATTATTCTATTTTGAGACGTCCAAATACAATCTTTTTCAATTTGTCCATGACTTGGATTGCTTCTTCAATTTCAAAAATATACGAAACTAGTATGTGTACTAGGAACGTGAAGAAAGCAATAATCGAAACGTTCGTGATTAGCGTAATCCCTTGAGCAGTTTGTTTAAGCGGTAAAAATTGAATAAAGATAAGTGCAGTTAATGCACTAAAGCCTGTTGCAGAAAGTGTTTTGTAGGTATCCTTCAGGAAAATTTTAGAAAAGAAATGGCGATCACGTAGTGCCATAATAAATAGCAAAATAGCAACTTCAATAAGGGCAACGATGCTTTGGGCGATTGCCAAACCTTCGACACCATAGACGCCTGGTTTTGAAAGCCTCCAGGCCAGTAAAATATTAAGAATAATTACAAAAATTGAAACGTAAAGTGGTGTTTTCGTGTCTTTATGTGCATAGAAATACCGCGAAATAATAGTATAGATAATTCTAAAAAATATCGCTACACAGAGAAAACCAAAAATAGCTGCAATATCTTGGTTGCTTCGTGCAAAGATAATGCGTGCTAAATATCCTCGCGTGAAAAAACAAACAACTACTACGGGAAGAGATATCCATATCATTAATCGAAGTACTTTTAAAAACTCTTCTTTAAAAAGTTCAACTTTTCCTTCAGCCAAGCGATTAGTAAGCTTAGGAAAAGCGGCAGTTGAGATTGCGTTACCAATGAGCATTATGGGTGCATTATATAAAACGAGCGCATTCGAGTAGTTTGTGACTGAACCAATAGATAAATCTGAAGCGAATCGTGTTTCTACAATACTATTAATATTATCTATACCTTGGTCAATGGAACGAGCGGGCATGATTCGAAGGATTTCTCTGAAACTTTTGTTCTTAAAATCAATCGTTGGCTTGTATCTGAAATTGAGTCCTTCCATTCCCAGTGCAATAACTAGAAGTTGTAAAAGTGCCCCGATGGCAATACCTAGACTTAATCCTACAATACCAAAACGTGAACCAAACAGATAAATGCTTAGAATGATGGCACCGTTGTAAAACAATGGCGCTACTGCGAAAAAGAAGAACCGACCGGTAGCTTGCTGTACTGTAGAAAGAACAGTGGATATCGCAAATAAAAATATATTTACAGAAATAATTCGCATAATGGCAACCGTTAAATTAAGCTGTTCGGGTAAAAAGCCAGGTACTACTATGTAATGCAGTAGTGGTCGAGCGAATACCATGATAATAATCGCCGCAAAAAAACCAACTACAGCCAGGGCATTAAGCACATAGCTCGCCACTTCCCATGCTGATTGCTTATTTTGCTGCAATCGTTCAGATAGAATTGGCAAAAAAGCTACACCCAATGCTCCCGAGGCCAGCGTAAAAAATACAAAATCAGGAATTTTAAATGCGGCGAAATACGCATCCGATTCAAAATTTATGAAATTGGCATTAACAAGTTTTGTTCGCAAGATTCCAAGGAGTGCTCCAATAAGAGATGAACCGGCTAGCAGCAGTGCGGCTGATCCGAATGATACCGTTTTGTTTGCTCGAAGTAATATGCGGCTCATAATCGTTATTACTGATTATAAATGTTTCAGTTCTATGATTCGAGCTGAGACACTAATACAGTGCTGCCTCTTTTGGCATTTTTGTTCCTTTTAATATTTTTGCGACCTCATCTGCTTCTACTGTTTCTTTTTCTAGTAGTACATCTTTGAGAGATTCAAGATAGCTTCTATTTTGTTTAATAACCTGTCGAGCGCGCTTTGCGGCTTCAGTAATAAGTGATTCTACTTCATCGTCAATTATCTTTGCTGTTTCATCAGAATACTGACGTTCGTGCACGAGTCGCTCCATCATCATGCCATCTTCAATATGGAATACCTGATCTCGAAGTTTTTTACCCATTCCCTGGTTAACAATCATTTCTCTGGCAAGTTCAGCAGCTTTTTGCAAATCACTTCCTGCGCCAGTTGTTACTCGATCTGGACCGTACACCACTTCTTCAGCAATACGTCCACCAAGCATACGTGCCAAAACATCTTTGTATTCAATAACACTGTGATAACTCTTATCCTCAGGTGGAATAAACCATGTAACTCCACCAGTTCCGCCGCGAGGAATAATAGTAACCTTATGAACGACATCGCTATCTGGAAGTACTTGCCCTACGATAGCATGGCCTGCTTCATGATAAGCGGTAAGCTCTTTTTCTTTATCACTCATAATCTTACTCTTGCGCTCAGGACCAATCGCAACACGTTCAAAGGCACTCGTAACGTCAGCTTCAATAATTTCTGTCCTATTTTCTCGCGCAGCAACGATTGCGGCTTCATTAGCGATATTCGCAAGATCAGCACCACTTGACCCGGCTGACTTAGCGGCAAGAGCATCGAGATCAACCCCCTTAGCCAATGGCTTTTTCTCAAAATGAACTTTGAGAATGGCGAGTCGGTCTTGTCGGTCAGGGAGCCCAATCGAAACTCTTCTATCAAAGCGACCCGGTCGTAGCAATGCAGAGTCAAGGACGTCCATTCGGTTTGTTGCCGCCAAAACAATAACGTTTTGCCCCTGTTCAAATCCATCCATCTCAACCAGTATTTGGTTTAATGTTTGTTCACGCTCATCGTGTCCTCCACCCATGCCACTGCCGCGTTTTCGACCGACAGCGTCAATTTCATCAATAAAGATAATACATGGTGCGTTCTTTTTTGCTTTTGAAAATAGGTCTCGTACTCTACTTGCACCAACGCCAACAAACATTTCTACGAATTCGGAGCCGGAAATGCTAAAGAAAGGAACATTTGCTTCACCAGCAACTGCACGCGCAAGCATTGTCTTACCTGTTCCTGGAGGGCCAACGAGTAACACCCCTTTTGGTATCTTTGCACCGACGCTTAGAAATTTCTTTGGAAACTTAAGAAATTCTACAACTTCCTCAAGATCTTGCTTAGCCTCTTCATTACCAGCTACTTCGCTGAATTTAACCGCTTCTTTATCGCTTCCATACAGTTTTGCTGAACTCTTGCCAAAGCCAAGAGCTTGATTTCCTTGGCCTTGTGCAGACCGAAGAATGAATAATAGAACTAGCGTGATAATGATGACTGGAAGTAGATTGATGCCGATTGATGCCCATGTCGAACCAGTACTTGAAATTGGCTTGAAGGTTACTGATACATCACGATTCGTCAGCCCACCGGGACCATACAACGTAGCGCCATTTTCTTTTACAGTAGATTCAGTTGGTTTATTATTTCCCTTTAGTGTCAACTGAAGATTATCTCCATCAACAAGAATTGTTGTGACATCACCTTTGTTTGCGCTATTCATTGCATCGCTAAATGAAACGCTCGTGAGTTTAGCGGGCTGATTATAGCTAAGTAAGAAAACAGCGGTGAATGCAGCAATGATTACAATAAAGCCAGCATTCTTAAACCATTTCTTTTTTTGTGTCTTTTTCGGTGGGTGAGAATGTTTTTTGTCCATAAGATGTGATTATAAAGGTTTTAAACCTCCTTGACTACCGCGAGATTGAAAACGAGCTGATCTTTTTGTGAGTAACACGTCAACACCGCTCGCTTGTAGCGTTTTTCCATGAGGTAGGGTTTTTATTTGAATAGTTATTCTCTCAATTGTTTTCTTATCCACTTCTTTGGCGCCAGTTTTAAGTAAAATGCTGCGCACCACTTCACGAGCAATGTCGTGCGGCAGCATGATAAACCATTTTCTACTCATTACGAGCTTATTCTTGTGTAGTCCGCGGCGTAGCAGATGTTCGATTTCTTGATCAATTTTTCGATTATGATGTGCTGAATGCTCTAAAATGGAAAGCCATTTTTGTCTAGTGGTTGCATCCATTTTATGAACAATATTTTGGCGAATCCTATTTCGTAAATATTGTGAACTTTCGTTCGTACTGTCTTCACGCCAAGTAAGGTTATTTTCTTTAGCATATCCGAGTAAATCTTTTTTTGACATTGAAAGTAATGGGCGAATTATCTCTTTGGTATCCTTGAGTGAAGTAAGTCCACTTCTACCGGTACCCCTCAAAAGATTAATCATGCTCGTTTCAATAACATCATCCTGGTGATGCGCTGTAATGATTGCAATCGCATTATATTCTCTAGCAACCCTTCTTAAGAAAGAGTATCGATAATTTCGGGCAGACTCCTCGCTGGCATCAGGACCTAGCTCTACTCGCTCGGTTACGAAAGTATACCCGTAGCTATGCGCAAGCTTTGCAACGAATTGCGCATCGAGATTTGAATCACTACGAATTCCATGATCAAAATGTGCAACAATTATGTTGAGGTCTTTTTGCTTAGAAAGCATATCTAGTAATACTACTGAATCCACTCCTCCGGAAACGGCAATCACATAAGTTCCTGGCTGGAGGGGAATACTATTTTGCATATCCACAAATAATAACAAAAAAGATCACCTAATTCTTGGTGATCTTATAAACTGGTAGCGGCGCCGGGGATCGAACCTGGGACCTTAGGCTTATGAGTCCTACGCTCTAACCAACTGAGCTACGCCGCCAAATTTAACCTCGATACTATAGCATATTCTTCTCTGTTGAACCAGACATTTCATAAACAAAAATATCTACGAACCCGTAGATATTCCTGTTTTTGCTCACCCTACCCGCTATCCTAGAAGAGCATCGATGCTCAAAATAGCTTGGTCGCTTGTAGGAGTAAGCTCGTAGCTAATACCAATATCACTCATTGGTTACTCCTTTTTTATGTTGTTTTTGTTTTGCTTTTTTATAGCAATGATTACATTATATGTTTATTTTTTGATTTTGTCAAGAGCCTTATGCTTAATTTTGTTGTATAAAATGCTCTTTAAAATGAGGGGAGATTCTCGCGGTGATATAAAGTCAGCACTACAGATTGCCTGTCCTGAAAGATTCATGCCAAACAACATGGTGACGATTTTTTGATCATGCGAACTAACTACTTCTCGGCCGTCTCCAATAAGCAAAATATTTTTTCGCATATCGCTATAGAGTAGACCTAATCGAGACAGCCAAGGTTCTTTTTTGTCTGAAAAGAAAAAATGTGCGTTCTTGCACTTCTCGAAATCTATATGGTCTTCCAGCTCAGCGACCTCGCCACCCAATAGTTCGCTTAAATGAAGTGCCTGCTTTTTTGGAAGAATAAATTTAGTTTCAATCCCTTGTATCATCTGTAGATGACGAATGAGACTTAGAATACTTTCGTTAGTGGTGTGTATTTCAAAAATTACTATGCCAGACAACAATAGACTGGTAACCTTTTGCGGATGATTTACTACAATCCTTAAATCATGCATACGTTTAATTTCTTTTTGTAAACTTCTTTTGACGCGCTGCTTGAAGAATGCGGCGTCGCGAACAAGCTCAGTTTGATCATTTCTTCCTACTACAATTCCCTTGCCGTATCCCTGAGTCACAAAACTTCCCATAAATGCCATACATCGCTGTTTTCTTAGTTCGGTCGCTTGAAGTAGTGGTAATGTATTTTTCTGCGCAGGAAGTCCTTCGTTAGTAAAAAAAGATTGATCAATATATAAATTTTGAACTTCTATTAAGCGAAGATCGGCTGGAACTCTATCACCTTTCTCTAACACCACTACATCACCATTTACCAGATTTTGTGTGGAAATCTTTTGCTTTTGTCCGTTTCTTATTACGGTAATCTGTAGTAGAGAGGCCACCTCAGTTCGTAGCTCAGGTTCGCTATTTTTTCCCAATTTAGATAACCGAAGTAAGGCTTCTTTTTCGTCAAGACCCTGAACGGCACTGACTAAAAAGAAATCCTCTACTTCTGACTGCGTCTTCCTATACCACTCCATAGCCTGCGACTTTCATTTGAATCTGTTTTTATAAATTGCGATTATGCTTACTCCAATGATATAGTTTTTAGTAAAAGAGGGCAAAAAAATAATGGGTCGGGGAGAACTACACAATGAGTGAAACGTATTTCTACATCCTAGCAGTGATAGCTGGAATTTTTCTCTCAACAAATCCATTTGCAATCCATTTGTATTCTAAGTTCCTTGTTGCACATAAAGCCAAAAACACTACACAGAATATAACTGCCGGCTATGGGTTACTTTTTATTTTTCTTGTCTGGCTTTGGCTCTTTATTATTGCCGCAATTGTGTATGAAACATTACTATCACTCAATGCAAAAGAGCTTCGTTACGCTGCCATAACAATCGCAGGATTTGGCATTATCGCCGGATTTTTCGAACTTAAAAAATATAACTGGCCAAAGATACATTCAAGTAAAAAAATAGCGCGAATCCATGCTTCTATTCATAAGCGGATAAACATGATTTCAACTGTAAAATTATCTATGGAAACCATCGTTGAAAATATCGCAAGTTATGTGGTACCGGTGCTGCTTTTTACCGCACTTGATTGTTTTTTGAATACTCCGACTATCAGTTTTCTTCTATTTTTTACGTTTGCATTGATTGCCAGTTTAGTTAAAGTCTATGTTCTGAGTCTTGCGAAGGTAAGAATGAGTTCGATACTAGAATGGAATCAAAACAGTAAAAATATTTTTAGATTATGCATTGGATCAGGCCTAGTCATGCTAAGTTGGATCCTTTTACTGGTAGTGTCAAAAGTAGTGGAGCTCAATTAATGCTACATATTCTTAAAAATAATGGGAGTATTGTCTCGTACCAATTACAGAAAGTAACACGAAGCGTCTTACTCAGTTGCTATTCCGCTGAACTAGATGCCTATCAATCGAAAATTGTGATTAAAAATGTCATCTCATCACTCCATAAATGGCTTGAAGGAAAAGAAGAAGTGACGACGGATGATATTCGATTACGGATTGCCGAAACACTTCATTCAGTCCAGCCACAGGTAGCGGTACTTTACGAAAATGCTAGAAATCTGGAATAAGAAATGATGAAGAAACACAAGAAACCAAAAGTATTCGATTTTGACCTTCTGGTCATTGGAAGCGGACCTGGAGGAGGCGTAGCCGCTCATCTTGGGGCAGGCAGTGCGAGGAAAGTTGGGCTTATTGAACAAGGAGATATAGGAGGGGCTAACGCCTTTTACGGCACTATACCAACAAGGGCCCTTCTTGAAGCAGCCCACCAATTATGGCAATTAAGAACAATTGGCAAATACGGCATCCGCTCTAGCTCACAAAGTTACAATTTTCGAACAGTACAACTATGGAAACAAAAAGCAATGTATGCCACAGGAGTACTTGAGGAAAGTGACGCATTTAAGCATGATAAAATAAAAGTTATAAGAGGTCGAGCACACTTCATTTCTCCATGGATTATTAGTGTTGGCATGAAACGATATAGTGCCAAAAAAATTATTATCGCTACTGGTGCTCATCCTTTTGTTCCTTCAATTCCCGGCCTTAATGAAGCTGGATTTTTAACAGTGAAGGAGGCAAGCAACCTTGAGAAGCCGCCGCGAAGCATTTTCATCATTGGGGGTGGAAAAACCGCCTACGAATATAGCCAAATATTTAGTGCATTTGATAGTCACGTTCATATTGCTGAGCCCTCAAACTCACTACTCTATCATGTTGATACAGAAGTTAATGATGCTGCTGTGTGGGCGCTTGAAGGCAAAGGAATTCGAGTCCATCTCGAAACACATATTTTATCTATTACTATGCACGGGGGTAGAAAAATTATAAGTTTAGTAAAAAATGGTCGCATGCACCGAGTAGTTGTCGAACAGATTCTTATTGCCGGTAAGGAACATCCATCAGTAGATCTAGGACTGGAAAACTGTGGTGTTATTTATGGGCCCAAAGGAATTGTTGTTAATGATTTTCTGCAAACAAATAAAAAACATATCTATGCCATAGGAGGTGTCATTGACGCTGAAAACGAACCACATACTGCTTCCGCAGAAGCAAGACTTGCAATTCACAATATGTATGGTAAAAAAGCGATAAAATATCCTTTTGCTGTATCCCCAAGAGTCTTTTATGGGGTTCCCGAAATAGCCCTGATTGGTACAAATGAGCAAACGTTACAGCAAATTTCTAAAAAATATCAAGTTGGAATTGCCCCTATCGAACTTGTGGGTAATGCAAGAACAAATGATTATTCCGGCGGTTTTGTAAAATTACTTGCTTCGGAAGATGGAATAATTGAAGGAGCGTCAATTGTTGGTTCTCATGCAAGCGAAAGCATTAGCGAACTATCGCTGTCCGCCACGAGCAGGATTACAGCGCAAAAACTCGCCACTATTGCACACCCCTTTTCTTCAGAAAGTAGTGCTATTCAAATAGCAGCAGCACAGATTATCCCAAACAACTAATTCAACACCTTATTTCTCTCTGTACAGTTATTCATTTTCGTGCTTAACTATGCCTAGCAAGGTTTTGTCTTCTCTTATGACCTAATAGATCTTAAGGCGCAAGGACAGACAGGGTCGTACTTGCATTTATTTAAGAACACAAGGTAAGAATAGTACATGGCATACAAGTTATTTATCGGAAGCCTCGCATGGGCAACCGACGACGCTTCACTCGAAGCTGCATTCGCTCCTTTCGGAACTGTTGTTAGTGCTACTGTCGTGAAAGATCGCGATAGTGGACGAAGCAAGGGATTCGGATTTGTTGAATTCGCAGACGATGCTGAAGGAAAAGCTGCTGAAGCTGCAATGAATGGCAAAGATCTTGATGGAAGAGAAATCGTTGTAAACGAAGCTCGACCACGAGAAGACAAG
>Ga0214200_1000210_pt1 | contig 16440 bp, 19 predicted proteins | sample TroBogEpilimnion_7_FD_153038 | JGI IMG/M metagenome (GOLD analysis project Ga0214200, IMG submission 153038) | Freshwater microbial communities from Trout Bog Lake, WI - 23OCT2008 epilimnion | ecosystem: Environmental > Aquatic > Freshwater > Lake > Epilimnion/Euphotic zone | place: Trout Bog... | reverse complement strand
TTATCAACGTAACTATTGTAACCAACAATCGCGATACCCGCTAATATACCAATGATTGCAACTACCACTAATAATTCAATTAGTGAAAAGCCTTTTTGTATTTTTTTAATCATTTTTTTTTTTTTTGTTAATAATTGGTGTTTTTTTAAATAATATTCTTTTTTTTGTCAAATCTAAATAATCAACAAATATATTTAATATACTGATACTTCTATGTATATTTAATTGACAATAACTACTGATCCTTGATTATTTACGTAACAAACTTTAACTTTGTTTGAGGTAACATATATCGTAATTGAGCCATCCGATGGGTTTGCTGCAGTACAGCTACTAGCATCAGCGTTAAAATTTACTGGATTTTTAAAATTAGCAATATTATTTGCATAATTAGTTGCTGCAAATGCAAAAGTATTTGCAGTGTCTGTTCTTAAAACTGTGTTGCCTGTATTTGTATCAATAAAATCTGCAGGCGTTGCTTGCTCTGCTGCAATTTTTCTTGCAAGTATTCTTGCATTCTCGTCAATTACTGCCGCTCGAGCATTATCAACGTAACTATTGTAACCAACAATTGCTATACCAGTTAATATACCAATGATTGCAACTACCACTAATAATTCAATTAGTGAAAAGCCTTTTAATAATTTATTTTTCATAGCCTTATCTTTTAAGATATTTTTTACAAATATCATCAATTTCTTTCTGATTTATATTGATCCAGGTATTTAAATTTTGTCTAAGTTGCTCTTTAACAAATGTTCTAGCCTCATCCAAAGAGTCAAACTTATAAATATCTTCATCGTTAGTCATTTGATAATTTGTGACATTAACGTTTTTAGAAAAATTATCAGGCAAAGTTTGTTCGTTATCGTCCATATCTAAATCACTTATCGATTGCTTATGATTTATGACGTTAGTTAAAACTAAATTGCTATTATTTTCTGCTTCAATAACTTCTGATTGTTGAATGGTATATAAAATGGCTTTGCCATCATTAACTTTGGTAGTGGTTGAGTTGACTTCAACAATTTCATTTAAAATATATGGTTTACTATTAATTATTTTATCATTTATTTGTTTGTACTCCGTATTAGATTTTGCAAGTAATTCGTCTTTTAATAAATCGCTTTTTATTTTTTTTATTAAGCTTACAGGTGATTCTTCCATAATTTTTTATATCTTTATTAAAAGTCTTAAATTATTAATATTTAATAAATAAATATAGTTTAAAAATGTATTCAATAAAAGATATACTAGAAGCTACAAACCAAATTCTAAATAAGCCATCATCAGATAATACAACCTTAAAACATGATGTGCCGAGGATTAAATTAACAGACTCTGAAAAATATCAATTTCAACAAGTAATAAAAACAATTGTTCAAAACAGTATTAAAGATTCATTTCATTCAATAATGAAAGAGTAATTTTTTTGGTAATGAATAAAAAAAATATATTTATCATCTCGTTACTTGCGTTATTTGTCTTTTTATTTTTAGGTATTTATTTAGAAAACTATACCAGTAAATTAATTTTTAATCTTAGGAGCAAAATTAAAACTAATCAGCAAGCTTTACTTATGCGTAATCAAAACCAAAAACAAAACGCAGATAGTAAAATTATCTATTCTGATGCAATTCAGAAAGTAATGTCAGATAAAGAATTTGAAGATTTTAAAAATGCCTTATCCGTCATTGCAATTAATAATGACGTCACGATTACTAAATTATCGGATAGTTTTGTAAGAGATATTAAAGATTATAAAGAAAATAAAATTAGCCTTGAAGCGGTGGCGACGTATGATGCTTATAAAAATTTTAAAAATAAAATTGCATCTTTAAATTATTTTATAAATTTTGATAAAGAAATAATTATGCGCGAAAACGCTACATCTAATAAAATTAAGATTAGTAGTGAAATTTTATTAGTCGTTTTTCCAAAAAAAGATGAAACCGTTAAAACGCTAAAAAATTAAAAAAGTCCTAAAGCTTTAAATACCTTATCTACTAAGAAACTAATAAAATTAAGATAGGTTTTTAAAAAAGGAAACACTAGAATAACCTTAGCTCTAATCGATGCTAAAAAAATAGATAAAGAGAAAATAAATAAAATTAAGATGTAGATACCATTTAAAGAAAATTCTTCTTTTGCAATTTTTATGCCTGTAGGTTGAATAATTGTTTTAGGATCTAGTATCAACGGTGGTTTATTTTTAATATTCACTTCTTTTGTTGTCTCAGCTTTTTTTTCAACTTGTATATTAAGCGTACTTGTCGATATTTGAGGCGATTGATTTTTTGTCTCTAACGATTCTACTTCTTCAATGTGTGGCTGATAAAACCAAACTTGTGAACATGAACCGCACTGTAATTTTCTTCCTTCACGCGGCATTTGTTCATCTGGAACTCTAAAATTTTTTTTACCGCAATAACATTCAATAATCATCTAGCTAGAATATTTGGTTATTTTAATAAATTTAAACTATGAATTGACTTATAATTCTAATATAAGCTTTTAAAAAATATGTCTATTCATGTAAAGAGCGAAAATAAAGTTGAAGTTATTTATTTAGATTTAGAAATAGATTTAGATACTACTCAAGCAGTAAAAGACCAAATTAAAAAGAGTTTAGAAACTTCAAATAAAGTTCAGGTTGATTTAAGCAAAGTAAGTTATATCGACTCTTCTGGAATCGCTTCTCTGATTGAAGGTATGCAAATAGCAAAACGAATGAACAAAGAATTTGGTTTAGTAAACGTCAGTAATGAAGTGATTAAAGTTATAAAGCTTGCACATTTAGATACTGTTTTTAATATTATTAGCGAAACAAATAAAAGCGCTAATTCATAAACACGCAATCAGTGTTTATATCTTCTTTTATAATTATCTTAGGGCTTATTGTTGGAAGTTTTCTTAACGTTTGTGTTGCACGTTTAATAAATGCAAAAGACAATATTTTAAGATCATCAAAGTGCCCAAAATGTAAACAACCTATTCGCTGGTTTGATAATATTCCGCTTGTTTCTTTTTTAATACTTGCTGGCAAGTGCAGAAGTTGTAATAAAAAAATTAGTTACATTTATCCGATAGTTGAATTGTTATGCGCTATTACTTTTTTTTATTGTTATCACAATTATAATTTATCAATTGCACTTGTTTTAAGTTTAATATTTTTTTCAACATTACTTGTAATATTTTTTACTGACTTTAATTATTTTTTAATTTTTGATGTCACTTCTATTCCGCTTATAATCATTGGACTGATTGCGTCTTTTTTAAAAATTAATCCATTTCATAGTTTAATTATAGATTCTGTTTTTGGTACAATAGTTGGCTATGGAGTTATTTATTTAATTCGTCTGATTTATTTTAAAATTAAAAAAATAGAAGGCATGGGGCTAGGGGATGCTAAATTATTAGCTGCGATCGGTGCTTGGTATGGATTTAAATCTATTTTATTTATCTTATTATTCTCATCGATTTTAGGATCGGTTTATGGATTGAGTTATATTTATTTTAGAAATAAAAAGAAAAATATCAAACTGGCTTATGGCTGTTTTATTGTATTAGCAGCATTTTTATATCCTATTTACGGCGATATTTTTTCAAACTTTTTAAATCACCCTTTAATCTTTTAAACTTTTAAATTAAAATATTTTTGTGAATATTAATACTCTTATAGAAAGCGAAATAACTAATACCTATCAACTGATAGCAGTTGAGCAGTATTCTCAAGCTGAAACACGTGCTTATTTATTACTGGAGAAGCAACCTAATAATCCAAAAATTTATGAGCTCATTGGCAATATTAATTTTGAACAAAAAAAGTATTCTAAATCTATCTGGTATTTTTGTAGCGCGTTAGAGACAAATCCACATAATGCAGATTTGTTAAATAAATTTGGCGAAAATTTATCTTTTTTAAAAAAATATAAACATGCGGAGGCGTGTATAAGGCAAGCGATTGCGCTCGAGCCTAAGGCATCTGATTTTTATGTTTCATTAGGTTTAAATTTTCAAGAACAAAACAATTTAAAAGAAGCGCAAGCTTGTTTTGAGCAAGCAATTGAAATTAATCCAAAAGAAGTTTTTGCTTATTTAAATTTAGCGCTTATTCATAAACGCAATAGAAATTATGAAGAGGCCATTGCAGTTTATCAAAAAGCAATGGTTAAAAATCCTGACAATCATTTTATTTTAACGAATTTGGGAAATCTTTTTTATCTAAAGAAAAAATACGATGACGCTATTTTGTGTCATAAGCGTGCTACGAAACTTATGCCTGACTCGCCGGTGGTGTTATTAAATTATGCTAATACCTTACTTGCTTCTGGCAATTTAGAGCAATCGACGCAAATCTGTAGAGAAATAATTAAACTCGATCCAACGTTTGCAAAATCGCATGTGCAATTAGCTCACAATCTATTATTACAAAAACAATTTGATGAAGGCTTTAAAGAATTACGTTGGCATACCAAAGTAGATGAAAAATTAACTAAGTTTGAAAGTTTTAAAAGTAAACTTTGGACAGGACAATCTTTATCTGGAAAAACTATTTTAGTTTGTGCTGAGTCGGGTTTTGGTGATGTATTTTTGTTTGCTAGATATTTAGAGTCTATTAAAATTCAAAATTGTAAAATTATCTTTGCAGTACAAAATTCATTACAACATTTTTTTAAAGACTTAAAATATATTGATAAATTAATAAGCATCGACCAAGAACCTGAAGACTTTGATTATTATTGTCCGTTAATGAGTTTGGCTGAATTTATCTCTCCAAATCCAACACAACAATGTCCAGCCGCTTTTAACATTAATGTAAATGAACAAAAGTTATCTGAGTGGGAGATTTTAATGAAATTAGATCATAAAGTGAGAGTTGGATTGTGTTGGCACGGCAGTTTTAAAAATCCAAAAGAACACTTAAATTCAATCAATTTATCTTTATTTAAAAACTTATTTAAAATTCCAAATACTAAATTTATTAGTCTTCAAAAAGGAGAGGCAAGAGAGCAGATTTTAAAATATAATCTTGCTCGTAATTTAATCGATTACGATCCTTTGATGGATAATGGCAAACATGCTTTTTTAGATACCGCTGCAATTATTAAATTATTAGATGTTGTGATCACCGTTGATACTTCAATTGCACATTTAGCAGCAAGTCTTGGCAAAACCACATGGATATTATTACCAAAAAGTAATGATTGGCGATGGTTTCAGAATACTGATGAAAGTATTTGGTATGATAATGCAAGATTATTTAGGCAAAATGATGCTGCAACTTGGGATAATGTTGTAACGGATATTGAACGTGAGCTTTCTGGAATTGTCAGTAATATTTTTGAAGTTAGAAAAAGTTCAGATTTAATATTCTAACAATTAATTAACTTTATTAGTAATCCCAAGACGCTGAACTGCAATATATAAATTAGTATTATCATCCCAAGTACCAGGCTGAGGAACTAAAGTTGTACTCACATCAAGACTTAGAAAAGCAATGGGCTGATTGTTAAATGTTGCGCAAGAAATAATTGTATAATTAATATTAAAGTCATCAATAAAATTTTTTCTAATAAAATATTCATAACCGTAATTAGAATAATCATCGGTTGAATAAGGAATACTAGTTAAATTTTTCTGAGAATTAAAAACATAAATATTACTATTATCAATACTACTAATACAAATACTATTAGTGATTGGCATTGGTGATGAATAAATATCAATTTGATTAAATGTTTGAGCTGCATCATTATTTAAACGATTAAAAGCAGAGTCAATTCCGTAGTTAGCCATATTTTGCGCAAGTTTATTTTTTTGTGAATTATTAAAAGCTGATAATTCTAAATCGCTGTAAAAAAATAATGCTAAAAGTAATATTGCAAGCGCTGCAATAACAACAATCACAAGTCCTAATGCAAATCCATTTTGATTTTTATTTTTTTTTTTATTCATTATTTAAAGTAAACTTTAAAATCCATATCTACTTTTTTGAGCATTAAAATTTGCTATGATTTCATTTTGAGACAATACTCTGTTATAGGCCTGAACAACTGCTATATTTCCATTCCAACCTCTATTTTGATCACCGTCAGTTCCAATACCAACAACTTGATCGGTACTTCTGTTTCCACCGTTAGCATTTGTAAAAAATCCATCTTGGATACCATCAGCGTAAATTGATATAGTTGCGTCTAAATTATTAGTGGTACCGTTTTGTCTCGTGACGACAATATAATGCCAATTTCCATCATTATAAGAATTACTAGAACATAACATCTGATCAAAAGTTCCAGCTAAATTTCCAGATCCCCAGCATATTTGTCCAGCTCCCATTCCAATACTCCAGTCGTTTCTTATTCCTCCTTCTTCATGTCCAATTATAGGAGCGTTCAAGTACCACTGTTGTCCTTGTATTGGAGCATAACTATCTGGCCCTGCTAAAGGAGTGTCATCAGTAGTATTAATCCAAACTCCCCAAGTCATGTTTTGACTAACAGGAACCGGAAGATTAAACCAACTTAGAGTATGAGCACCATTATAAAAATTATCTCTAGTTAAAGTAAAATAATTTGCTAAGCCGTTTGCTGTCCATATAGGCCAACTCGAAGAATTAGGACTAACAGCGTTGTAATTTTTACCTCCGATACCTTGGTTAATCCATACCGTGGTATTATAAAATTGATTAATATCTACATTACAAGCATCTAAATAAACAATTAAACCAGTGGTAATAGCTGGTCCAGTTAACGAACAACCAGATATTAAATAATTTTGTAAATAAATACTTTGACTATAATTATCTGTTACAGTGCGATCATCTGATATCAATCCTATACTCACATCTAAAGTATTTCCTCTTAAATTCCCAGAAAAAGAATTTATGTTGGTCGCGATAATTGAAGAATTATTATCTTGATAAGGTAAACAATTAGAATTTATTGAAGTTGTTTTTGAAAGATTAAAATTAGTTGGATCAAAATTATAATCAATACGTGTTCGAATGTTTTTATTATCATAACAAAAAGAAATACTATTGTTATTAATTGTTACAGGATTTGCGATGGCACTTGTACCTGGAAAATTATAACCAGCATATTTTGCATCAGCTGCAATCAACGTCATTGCAATCCTGCCTTCGTCTTTTAGCGCATTTGAATTGACTTGGTTATTAAATGAAGATTGAAAATTATTATAAATTAGGAAGGTTGCTAAAAAAATCATAGAAGAAATTGCTATCGCAATTAACACCTCTACTAGCGAAACACCTTTGATATATCTTCTTTTACATTTCATTAATTTATTAATTAGTATTACTGATTTAAAAAAAACTGACAATAATCGTTTCCAAATACCTTTATGCATCCAAAATCAAATATTCTTGTAAAAGTTTTTTGAATATTTCCAACTTGAAACTGAATAGTCGCGTCTAATTTAGTCGAGTCATTAGGGTCTCTAACAAGAGTAAAAATCCAACTATCACCAGTATTAGAATTTCCTAAATTATTTATTAGAATTTGTGTATAGGTAGATAAAATTGGATCGAAATTAGTATTTTGAGTAAGATCTATATTTGAATAATACGGATAACAATCTGGAACCCAGCCGTTAATGTTAGCGTTATAGTGCCAGTAATTACCATCATTATAATGATTTGTACCTAGTATAACATTATTATTATCTTGATCTATTTGTTCAAAAAGACTTTTGGCCGCAAAATTTAATTTCTCAGTTGTTCTAAAATTTTGAAAATTAGAAGTAACTATTCCTTGAATTGTTAAATAAACTACAAGTACAATCGAAAGCAAAGCTGTTGCAGTTACTGCTTCAGCTAATGAGAATCCTGATTGTTTTTTAAATTTTTTCATTTTCATTTTGATTTATTAATTATATTTTGATTTATTAATTATATTAATAAAATAAAGTAATCAAAAATACATGCTTATTACTATTCAATCTTACCCGGCCCAGCTAAAAACTCTTCGTGCTGAAATCAAAAAGTATTTAGAAAGCCATCCGTCCAAGATAGATATGGATATGATTATTTTAGCTATAGATGAAGTTGCGCAAAATATTATTCGTCATGCTTACGAAAATAAAAAACAAGGTCCAATTCAAGTTGAAATTGTCGAAGGTACTGACTTAATCGTCAAAGTGAGAGATTATGGTAAGCAAGTTGACCTTTCAACTATTAAGCCTAGAGACATAAATGATGTTAAACCAGGCGGCCTTGGAACTTTTTTTATCAATAAAATTTGTAAAAATGTTAAATATGAACACGCAACTGACGGTCAAGGCGGAACTCTTTTAACATTAGATTTTTAATATTATAATCGCCCCACTAACAAACTAAATCTTAAAATGAAAAACAGTAAAATTAATATTGTGCTAATTATTTTAGCAATCGTCGTTTACCATTTTGTCTATCACTATTTTAACAGTTCATTAGTTGCACAAGAGAGAAGCGCAATTCAAGTGACTGGTAATATTGTTCTTAATTGCACAGGTGAAAATGTAGCGGCCCAAAAAGCAGGTGCAGCAGGAGAAAATACGACGTTAAATTGCACTGGTCAATTTGCAAGTAGCGCGCAATAAATTGATTTAATTATAAGTTGATATTTTATTAAAAATTTTAATAAATTACTGTTATACACTGCAAACTAAAATGCATGCCTGATCCTAAAAAGCCTAATAAAAAAAATAACTCATCGGTTATTAATTTTGTCGGAAAAGTTTTATCTCAAAATGAGCAAACTTTAGGACTGATAATTAATAAACAGGCAATCCAATGCTGTTTGTTGTCTTATAAAAATAATACTTGGATTATGGAGAAGTATTTTTTTACCGAATTTAAAAAAACAGAAAATGAAACTAATGTTTTATCGCAATCACAATCTATAGTTGAGCAGCTTAAAAGTTTTATTTCGCAATATAATATTAAAACAAAAAATATCGTTTTTGCGTTGCCGACTGAAAATTGTTCGATGACCACGGTGCAAATTCCAAAAATGGAGTTGGCAGATTTAGAGACGGCAGTCAGTACTGGAATTTTTTGGGAACAATATGAAAATCTGCCTAAAGATTTAGAAAATTATAACATCGGTTATCAGGTAATTTCAGTAAACGATGAAGCGGCGATGATGGAACTTGCGGTTGTGTACACGGATAAGAAAAATATTGAGCCGTATTTAGATATTTTACAAACGTGTGGTTTAAATCCTATCATTATTGATAGCGCAGCAATTGCTCAATTAAATTCTTTATTAATTACTTACGGAAAAGAAGTATTTGAAAATTCTGTTGCTTTTTTAAATTATAATAAAAGCGAAAGTTATATCACCGCAGCTTCTAACAAAGGAATTCACGTCGTCTCTCTTAATATTAATGAAGCAGATAAAGTTTTATTAGAAACGGTGCAGGACGTGGGTGATATGAGCACTGGATTTTGGGAAGAAATTTTTGAAAGACTTGCTTCACAAATTAAAAATTCATTAGTTGAGTTTGAAACACGCTATGAGGCGCCTCCAGTGCAGACAATTTATATCAGTATTCACCAGCAAAAACCTGAAAATTTTATTTTAGGATTAGAAAAACAATTAACTGATGTCAAAATTCAACTATTTAATATTGAACAGGCATTACAATTTAGAGCGGCTGCAGCTCACAATTACAGTCAATTACCAAATAAATCTTTAATTTCAGAAGTTGTTGGACTTGCTATTAGAAAACTTAATCCATTTAACCTGCAAGAAAATAATTTAGCAAAATTTAACTTTAATTTATTAGCTAATGTTAGCGAAACCAAAATAAAGCAAAAATTTTCTTTATTAAGTAGAGCGTGTAGTTCGCTAATTTTTATAACACTGATTGGCTTTGGCGGACATATCGCGATTTCTAAAATTCCAACAATTTACCAAATGCAAAAAATTGCAACACAACATCCGACTAATAATTTAGCTAATGCTAATAACAACACACAATACAATGATTTAATTAAAAATATTAATTTGTTTGGATCAAACAAACTAACCTCCTCTGCATTTTACAGGGATTTAGAAAATTTAGTTCCAACGAATATTAGAATTACCAATTACGAAGTAACCGAAAAGAAAAAAGTTAAAATCGAAGGGGTATCAGCAGATGATGGAAGTATTATCGTTTTTATAAATAATTTAAATCATAACCCACTAGTTGAGAATGCAAAAATTGAAAAAATTGTAGAATACAGTCAATCACCCGTTACCATTAGCAATCAAGCAAATCGTAGCCTAACACCAGAGCCGCAACTTAATAATTTACAAAATCCAACAAATACTAATCTACTAAATCAACCAGCAACCAAATTAAATGTGCGCACACCAAAAGAAATTATTAAAAAACAATTTGTTATTACTTTAACGTTATTACCTGTAAAAAATGAAAAATTTAATGAGGATGATAAAATTGCAGAATTAGTGCCAGCCAAAGCAGTTACCAGCGCCGCAAGACCAATTAATCAGCCTTTAACGAACACTAATACTCAGCGACCTACAGCTACAGCGCCTAAACCACTGAAATGATTAAAAATTTAATTTATATTTTTACAGTCTTATTATTTTCATCTGCTATTACGTTTGCAGAAGGCGATCCGTTTACAAAAAAATTAACTAGAAACAATATTTCAACCGATGATCAAAGTTCAATTCAACAACCAAATATTTTAAAAAATAAAACTACTACAATTTTAAATTCTTCAAATCAAACTATTCAAAACTATCTTTTAAAAGCTACTGCTTTGATAGCTAATTCAAAAAGTTCAGAAAATAAGTCGATCAAGATTGGCGATGTCAATTATAAGATCAATTCTTTTAACACCGCTGTTATTTTAGCAGATAATAAAGAAATTATTGCGCACGAGGGTGATTTATTAGGAAATAAAGGAGCAATAATTATTTCAATTCAAAAAGATAAAATGTTAGTTATGCAAGACAATTTCGAGTTAGTTTTTGAAATAAACAACCCTGTAATTGTTAAAAAACCTATTCAAAAGTAAATGAAATTTTTAAATAAAAAAATACTTAGTTATTTACTGGCATTAGTTTTTTTAGCTTTATCAGCCTGCCAAGATCCATCGCATCCATTGCTTGGCACAACTTCAAACAAAGCGGTTACGCTTGATGCTAACAACGTAAATCCTGAAACGACGGGCAAGAATTTAAGAGGCGTCTCTGATGAACTAAGTAATCAGCAAAACAATTTATCAAAATTAAATGAAGACGAGCGATTTATCCAGCCGCGTAGAACAAATTTATATAATAACATTACTACAACTAACAAAGGCGATGTTCCGTTAATTGACTTTAATGCTGATATTAAAAAATTAGAAACTATTCCAGTAACTCTTAAAATGGATGAGCTTGATTTAAGAGCAGCGCTTAAATTATTTGCATCATTGGTTAATCGCAACATCATCATTGGAGATGAAGTTAATGGAACAGTTACTTTAGATTTTGAAAAAATGAAATGGGGTTCAGCGGTTTACGCTTTACTCGATTTAAAAAATTTAGTGATGACTGCAGATGATTCCTCTAAACTTTTAACAGTCCACACTAGAAGTAAATTTTTACAAATAGAAAAAGATAAGATTGAAACTTCTAAAACAAGATTTAAAAATATTAATTCATTAAATAATCAGTCCAGCATAGTATCCGACGACACTACTGAAAATTCTGCAGTTTTTAAAATTTACTATCAAACAAGTAAAGACATGGTAGCTAAAATTAAAGAGACTTTAGCAACCGATGAAGATGGCAGTGTTCAAATTGTAGAAGATCCAAAAAATAACCAAATAGTTGCAATTGGAACAGAAAGACAATTAGGCAAAATCGAAAATATTTTAAATTCGCTAGATGTTAAAAAGAAACAAATTTTAATTGAAGCCTATATTGTAAATGCAACCAATACATTTGAAAGACAGTTAGGGGCTAGAGTTGGCGCTAACTATGTTAGCAATGCTCAAAGTGGTGTTCAACAAGTAAGCGGACTTGTAGGTACATCAGCTTCATCCACATCTCCTACTGTAAGCACTCAAGGTTCTAGTCTTTCATCAAGTGGTCTGGTTCTAGGAACGCCTGCAGGCAGTTTAGCTGATTTTTCATTTTCTGGTACTTCTGGAATTGGAATTATAGGGCGACTTGGGATGACGAGATTAAAACTTGAAGTGGATGCCTTACAAACACAAGGAATTACTGAGGTTATTTCTAATCCTAAACTTTATACGATGGATGGCGAACAGGCAGAAATTACGCAAGGTGCAAAAATTCCCTATACCTCTAGTGGAGCTCAAAATGTTGCATCGAGCACTTTATTTGTTGATGCCGTATTACATTTAAAAATAATTCCAAGAATTATTGGCAATGGCAAAATATTACTGGATGTTGATTTAACCAACGATTCTGCTGAAACTGCAGCAGCAAATACTGCGCCGATCGTTGATAAAAAAAATATAAAATCTAAAATATCAATCGACGATCGATCAATTGCAGTCCTTGGTGGAGTGTATGGATCTAATAAAACAAATAGCCTTCAAAAAACACCATTGCTTGGAGATTTACCAGTATTTGGATATCTATTTCAAGGCCAAGACAACGTAGACAACAAAACGCAGTTACTAGTATTTATAACTGCTACAATTATATAATTAATTATGCCATCCATTTCTCCAGAAACTAGCGTTAAGATTTCCAGTTTTTTAAAAAACATGGGAAAGATTAATGATCAAATTTTAGCAGAAGCACAAAAAGAATTTGGCTCTAATGGTAAAACACCTTTAGGGATGATTGATTATTTTTTAACTACAAATAAAATTACCGAAGATGATTTAGTTTCTGCAATTTCAAGAAACTATGCTTTAAGAAAAATTAATTTAATTGAAGCTAATATTAAACAGGATGCGATAACTAAATTACCAGCTGATTTTATTATTTCCAACGAAGTTTTACCATTTGAAGTTGAAGGCAAAACTTTAAAGATTGCAATCATTGATCCAACAAAAAATATGTTGGTCGGTAAACTAAAAACCATGACCGGTTATAATATTGAGATGTATATTGCAAAACCATCTAACTTTGAGAGTATTTTTAAATTAAAAGCATACAGCGGCAATTCCTCTCAAGTTTCTAATTCAACTAGTAGACCAACCAGTGCTTATAAATCAACTGCGCGCGCTGTAGGTAATGATGAGAGTAGTGTTGTTAATTTTGTTGATGAAGTTTTGCGTGATGCTTATTTGTTGGGTGCGAGCGATATCCATATTGAACATTTTCGTCACGGTGAAGCGCGGATGCGTTTTAGAAAAGATGGTATTTTAATTGTACAAGATAAGTTTACTAGATTTTTAGAAGATAATTACAATGCCATTATAACGCGTCTTAAAATTATTTCAGGCTGTGATATTTCTGAAAAACGATTACCACAGGATGGCCAACTGCAGTTTAAAAACCCAGCGCCAAAAAGCCTAGATGATGAAGAAATTGATGTGCGTTTTAACGTGCTGCCTAGCAAAAATGGCGAGCGGGTGGTGATGCGTATTTTAGCGGGTAGTCCTGATTTAAGCCTTGATCAAGTAGGGTTTCAGCCAGAGGATTATAAGAAATTAATCAATGCAATCGAGTCGCCACAAGGAATGGTTTTAGTTACAGGACCTACAGGTAGTGGAAAAAGTACAACGCTGTATGCTTGTATTAAAAAAATTAATAAACCTGGAATTAATATTTTAACTGCCGAAGATCCGGTTGAACATTATTTACCAGGCATTGGTCAGGTACAAGCGAATAATGAAATTGGTTTAACGTTTCCTGAAATTCTAAGATCTTTTTTACGACAAGACCCAGAGGTTATTCTTGTGGGAGAGATTAGAGATAAAGAAACAGTCGACATTGCAGTTAAAGCTGCTTTAACCGGCCACTTGTTGTTAAGCACGCTGCACACAAACGATTCTGTTTCAACTATTACCCGTTTAACAAGTATGGGGGTTCCAAGTTTTATGGTTGCATCGTCTTTATCTTTAATTGTAGCGCAACGATTAACTAGAAAAAATTGCCCGCAATGTACAACGATTGATGAAAAAGTAACTCCTACGATGTTGCTTGATATTGGATTTAGTCAGCAAGAAGTTTCAACCTTTAGACCAAGACGAGGAGCGGGCTGTCAAAATTGTAACAACACAGGCTATAAGGGTAGAAAAGGAATTTATGAAGTTTTAAAAAAAACTCCTGCGCTAGAGCAAGAAATTTTACGTGATGCTAGAACAACTGAATTATTAGCTGCGGCTAAGAAAGATGGATTTGTGACCATGCAAGAGATCGGTCGAGATTTAATGAAGAATGGAACCTTATCATTTGAAGAATATCAAAGAACATTAGTAATTTCAGGATAACATGACTGTTTTTGCGTACGCCGGCATTCAAAACGGAAAAAAAATAAACGGCGAAATTATTGGTACCGACTTAAAAGATGCATCGCTTAAATTACGTAATCAAAAAATTATTGTAATCCAAATAAAACAAACTTCAAAAAAAGATAAAACTCCACAAGAGGTACCTTTAAGCGATGCCCCTATTATATTTGTAGGTGGTAATATTCATTTAAATTTTGGACCGTTTGGTAAAATTCCAAATAAAGAAATTATTCAGTTTACCAAAAAAATAACAACCATGATTAGGGCAGGCTTGCCAATCTTAGATTCAATTACCATGATTAGAGACCAGACCGAGCATGCCAAAATGCGCTCGATCGTCTCGCAAATTTGTAAAGATTTAAATGCCGGAGTGAATTTGTCTGATGCATTTAGTAAATATCCAAAAGTATTTAATACCGTGTACGTTGATATGATTGTTGCTGGTGAGGCGAGCGGTAAATTAAATGATTTTTTGCAAAAACTTGTTGATTTACAAGAGAAAAATCAAAAGATTATCTCCGGCATTAAAAGCGCACTATTTTATCCAATCACCCTATTAACGGTTGCTGGCTTAATTACTTTTTTCATGTTGTGGAAAGTGGTGCCTATCTTTGTCAATATTTATAAATCTATGGGAGCAGATCTGCCATTTGCAACCAGAGTTATTTTAAAAGCAAGTAATTTTATCTCTAGTGGCTTTAATATTTTAATGCTGCTGATTGTGATTTTCGGTTTAAATTATATTTTTAAATTTTCGTTAAAAAAATACGAGCACTTTAGATATTTAGTACATAAGTTTCAGTTAAAGATTCCTATATTCGGTAATATTTTATCAAAATCTATTATTTCTCGAATGACACTGATCATGGCAAACTTACAAGCCGCAGGCGTTGGTATTGTTGAGACTTTAAATATTGCAAAAAGTGTTACGGATAACTTGGTATTTGTGTACGCCCTTAACCGTATATCTAAAAAGATTGTAACCGGAGATTCGTTATCAAAATTATTTACTGATGAAAAAGAAGTTTTTCCAGCACAACTTGCGCAGTTAACTTATGTTGGTGAAAATACTGGTAACTTAGAAGATATGTTTCAATCGATTTCAAATTATTATGAGGAAGAGTTTGATACGGTGGTTAAAGGCTTAACAACCATTATTGAGCCTATAATGATTGTTGCAATTGGAGCAATTATTGGGTTACTGTTAGTTGCGTTATATCTTCCAATATTTAGTATCGGCAGTACGATTAAATAATTAAATGAAAAAAGGCCTTAGACCTTTAACAAACACTGCTAACCCAGAACCACAAGACAAATCTTCAAACTCCTGGATTATTTGGGCAGCTTGGGCAGATCGGATTACTTTTGAATATATTAGAGAACAGACGGGTAAATCTGAAGCGGAAGTTATTAAAATTATGCGCAGTGAACTAAAACCTAGTTCGTTTAGATTATGGAGAAAAAGGGTTAGACACAAAAGCTTAAAGCATAGAAAGAAATTTGAGTACGATAGACGACAATTAAATAATAAAAATTATTCTTTAGATGACGAATAAATCAAAAGCCTTTATCATCCTTGGTAATCAACTGTTTCCCTTAAGTTATCTTAAACATTTTAAAGATCACCACATCATGCTTGCTGAAGATTATCAGCTCTGCACCTATGTAAAGCATCACCGACAAAAAATATTACTTTTCCTGTCAGCCATGCGCTCTTATGCCGATGAGTTAAAAAAAGCTAAGTTTAGCGTGCATTATTATGATGCAAGCCATGAGTTGTTTAAGAAGAAATTTGAAGAAAAGATTTTAGTTTTTTTAAAAAAGATTAATGCAAAAGAAGTTAGTTTATTTGAGATTGAAGATAAATTTTTTGAACAACAACTGAAAACTTTTTTTACCAACCATAGCATTCAGTATCATTTCATCCCATCTCCGATGTTTTTAAGTAACCGCGCTGATTTTAAAGAGTATCTGAGTACTACTAAAAAACCTTTCATGGC
>Ga0214200_1000205_pt1 | contig 16644 bp, 12 predicted proteins | sample TroBogEpilimnion_7_FD_153038 | JGI IMG/M metagenome (GOLD analysis project Ga0214200, IMG submission 153038) | Freshwater microbial communities from Trout Bog Lake, WI - 23OCT2008 epilimnion | ecosystem: Environmental > Aquatic > Freshwater > Lake > Epilimnion/Euphotic zone | place: Trout Bog... | reverse complement strand
CTATTTACGAACTGGCGTAAATGAGGTCGCTATCGCTAACCTGACTGATGGCTCGTAGGGGCGTATTGAATACGCCCATCTATTTAACATTCAAGATTATAAATTGATGATTGCGAGAACCTTTTTTAAAAGGGCGTATGCAATACGCCCCTACGATGCTTAAAATTTGCTAACCAGATACTATCAAACCTTTACCAAAACTTACTGTAGCCTCAACCAAGGCATCAATATCACTCACGGCAGTTCGATGATTAAAAATAGCCGCACGAATCGCAAACTGCCCATGTAGCGTGGTGGTTGAAGGTGCCACAATGCCCGATTCTTGCAAGGCAATGACAATTTCTGCGTTAATAGGATTAGGATTTTCGCAGCGATAGCGAAAGCAAACGATATTAAGCTCTACAGGGGCTAAGAGCTCTAGTTGTGGATGCTGCTCTATACGCTGTTTTAGGATTTGCGCTAAAACACAGGTATTTGCAATGACCTGCCCTAGCTTTTCTTGACCATAAACTTTTAGGGTAAACCAAGTTTTAAGTGCTCTAAAGCCTCGAGATAGATCAGGACCTAAGTCACATGGCCAAGGTGATCCGGCCGATAAGCCACGCGCTTCTCGACTTAAATAAGACGCTGGCGATGCAAAAGTATCTAATTGATAGTCACCATTTCTGACCAATATAAAGCCCGCATCATAAGGCACCTGCCCCCATTTATGAAAATCAAAAGCGATAGAATCGGCTCGCTCTATGCCTTGCAAGCGCGGAGCTAATTCAGGCGCTAATATCGCCAAAGCACCGTAAGCACCATCAACGTGAAACCAAAGATTTTCTAAACTTGCTAGGTCTGCAATGGCTGACAAAGGATCAATAGCACCCACATCAACACTACCTACTGTTGCGGCTATAAAGAAAGGTGTAAGCCCCGCTTTTTTATCAGCACTAATGGCCTGAGCTAAGGCGATCACATCCATTTGGTAATTTTCATTAGTTGGAATCAACCGTAAAGCATCACTGCCTATACCTGCCATGTCCATAGCTTGGGCAATGCTAATATGGGCACTAGACGAGGTATAAGCGACTAACTGTTGCTCTGAATTGCCTAAGCCTTGTTTTCGGATAGCTTTTCCTAAGCAGGCGGTACGAGCAACTAATACGCTAATAAAATTAGCCATAGAAGTACCGGTCACAAATAGTCCGCTTGCTGTTTCTGGAAAAGAAAATAACGAAATAACCCAGCGTAGTAGTTGTTTTTCAAGTTCAATTGGCGCTTGATCTCGTCCACCCACATTAGCATTAAGACCTGCCGCCAACATTTCTGCCAACATACCTACTGGCGTTCCACCTCCGTGTACCCAACCCATAAAACCTGGATGAGTATTACCTACCGCATAGGGCACTATAGTTTCCATGAAGTTAGTATAGACTTCAGTAAGGTCGCTAGCCTGAGTGGATAAAGGTTTTTGAAAAACCTCACGCTGTTCAGTTGATAAGCTTTGCCAAACAGGTTGTTCACGTAATTGCTCAAGGTAATCAAACATACCATCGAGCATATCATGGCCTTGTTGACGAAAACTAGTCCAGTTGGCTGGATCTAGGGTATTTTCAGATGTTTTTAGCATACATAACATTCAGCTTTAGGGGAATTAGACTATCCTGAACTCAGGCTCAGGGCGTAAGCCGAAGCTTAGCATTTGTGCTACCTAAGTTGCTAGCAGGAATCATAATATTGTGGTGATGATCGGTACATCATGTCGGGTTAGGCTATCGCTAACCCGACACATGTAATATATGTTTTGGTAGCTCTCGGTGGAAGCAAAACTCATGAGTTTTGACTCCTAAAATCAGCATGTAGTTGATTATAATCGGTAGGGGCGTATTGCATACGCCCATCTATTCAACATTCAAGATTATAAATTGATGATTGCGAGAGCCTATCTAAAAGGGCGTATGCAATACGCCCCTACAAGTTTATTCAAAGAGTCATATCAATCATTAAGATAACATCGTTTTTAAATTGGCCAGATTGGCCTTGCCTCGCTCTTTAATGACTTCTGGCGTGAGTTGTTTTTTATTAACCCATTCCAAATCATCGGCTGGCAATTCATTTAAAAATCGACTAGGTTCACACTCAGCAATTTCACCGTAGCGTTTGCGATGCGTGCAGTAACTAAAGGTACAGGTGCGCTGTGCACGAGTAATACCTACATAGGCTAAGCGCCTTTCTTCTTCAATATTATCGGCTTCTATACTGCTTTGATGAGGCAGGATATTTTCTTCTATGCCAATGAGAAATACATGCGGGAACTCTAAGCCTTTTGCCGCATGTAAGGTCATTAAGCTTACTTGATCGGTCGTTTCTTCTTCTTGATTACGCTCCATAATGTCCATCAGCATAATTTTAGAGACAATTTCAGCTAAGTTTTTTTGAACATCGGTATCTTTATCAGCGATGCGTTTGAGCCATTCAATCAACTCATTCACGTTCTTCATTTTTCGCGCCGCCGATTCGCTACTTTTACTATTTTCTTTTAAATACTGCTCGTAATTGATGTGATTAATCACCTGCTCGATCACTTCAAAAGTATCGCCACGTTCAATTTGCACAGCCGTCTCCCGCACCCAATCATAAAACTTTTGTAATCTAAGTATCGATTTTTCAGAGATCTTAAGCTTTAAGCCCATCTCTACACTGGCAGCAAATAAACTAATATGGCGCTCATTGGCATACATGCCTAACTTTTCTAAAGTGGTCGGGCCAATTTCACGTCTGGGCGTGTTGATGATACGTAAATAAGCGGCATCATCATCTTGATTAACAAAAAGTCGCAAATAAGCCAGTATGTCTTTAATTTCTGCATTATTAAAAAACGATGAACTACCGCTAATTAAATAAGGGACGTTATTTTCTCTAAGCCCTTGCTCGAACAATCTTGATTGATGATTACCACGATATAAAATCGCATAATCTTGATAGCGGCCACCGTTTTTAAATTTATGATGGACAATTTCAGACACGACTTGCTGCGCTTCAACTTGATCATTTTTATGGCTTAACACGCGTAGAGCATCACCATAACCCAGCTCACTCCATAGACGTTTTTCAAATACATGAGGATTATTGGCGATCAAGTGATTGGCCACTTTAAGGATGCGACCTGTGGATCGATAATTTTGCTCTAGTTTGATAACCTGTAATCGTGTGTAATCTTTTTGAAGTTGCACTAAGTTCTCAGGCTGCGCACCACGCCAAGCATAAATAGATTGATCATCATCACCGACCACGGTAAAGCGCCCTAAACTACCAGCAAGCAGTTTAATTAATTGGTATTGGGTGATATTAGTATCTTGATATTCATCGACCAATAAATAACGAATCTTATTCTGCCATTTTTCTAAGACTTCACGATGTTGCTGGAACAGCAATACTGGCAATAGAATGAGATCATCAAAATCCACCGCATTATAGGCTTTAAGACTACGGGTATATTCTTGGTATAAGCCAGCTATAGGATATTGATCGGGGCTTGACGATGTTAGCGCCTGCTCAGGTGTGACAAAAGCATTTTTCCATTGCCCGATTTGTTGAGCATAGCGATCAATATTGTCGATATCACAATCTTTTGCGCCATAATTAATCAAACTCTTTAATAAAGTTTGTTTATCTTGTTCATCAAACAAGGTAATGGCGGCTTTATAAGCTAAGACTTTATGTTCCTTACGTAATATATCCAAGCCTAAAGAATGAAAAGTAGATACACGCAAACCTCGAGTTTCAGAACTATCTATTAGCTTAGAGACTCGACTTTTCATTTCTCGTGCGGCTTTATTGGTAAAGGTTAAGGCCGCAATATGTCGCGCAGGTAAGCCCTGCTTTATGAGGTAAGCGATTTTTTCGGTGATAACACGCGTTTTACCACTACCCGCACCAGCAAGCACTAATAAGGGCTGATCTATGGCTTTAACCGCCGTTTGTTGTTGAGGATTTAGTTTGGACATGATTTTTAGGTCGATAATTTAATCGGATGACTACAACATAGAGACGAGCTTTTTAAGCACTATATCCTATTTGGGCTTTTAACGATAATAACGCGATAGGTGCAATAAGACCACCCAAGTGTAGCGCGTGGTGGCGTTTCCGGCGATTCGATCGATATGTCTGCCGGAAACGCTTTACTCGCTTACGCTAGTAAAGTCTTATTCCGGCCTACAACTGATGAAACGCGGCGAATTTGTCGCTCCTACTTACCTAATGTTAGCTAATATTTTGGAAATTATTTATCTGAAGCCTATAATCAAGCCTAATTTGGCGGAGGAATTAAATATGATTGAATCTCAAACATTAACTGTTACCGGCATGAAATGTGGTGGTTGCGAGACCAATGTGACTGAAAAGCTTAAAGTCATCCCAGGTGTAATTTCAGTCAGCGCATCGGCTAAGAACAATGAAGTTAGTATTGAATACAATAATGAACTGACTGACATTGCTACCCTCAAAACTGCCATTTTAAACGCAGGTTTTGAGGTATAAATCTCATCAAAAAACAGCAGCTAGGTAAAAGCCATGAGTTCAGAAGAGACTGCTACTGAGATACGTCTATCTATTTTAGGTATGCGCTGTGCGGGCTGTGTTAGTGCTATTGAAGGTGCTTTGACGGCAGTCGAGGGCGTTAGCGCAGTCAGCGTTAATTTTGCTGATCATACTGCGACCATTCAAGGTCCAGCAGACCCAGAAGCTTTAAAGCAAGCTGCTAAAGAGGCTGGTTTTGATGCTGCGGTGATGGAAGGCTTTGAAGATCCCGTAGAGCAAGAACAGCAAGAATTACAACGCTATCAAACATTAATGAAAAAGGCCTCTGTCGCAGGCGCTTTTGGTGCGTTATTAATGGCCGCTGAACATTTTAGCTGGCTACCCGAAATCGGCTCAACTGCTGGCCTATGGCTATGGCCAGAAATTGCTGTTCTTACCCTAGCGATACTCATTTATTCTGGCTGGCATTTTTACAGTGGCGCTATCAAGTCACTTAGCTTAAGACAAGCCAATATGGACACTTTAATTGCATTAGGTACAGGTTCAGCATGGCTGTATTCCTGCATAGTGATCGATTACGCCGACACTTTACCTGCTTTAGCTAAACACGCTTATTTTGAAGCGGCTGTGGTCATCTTAGCTTTTATTAATCTAGGTTCTGGCTTAGAAACTTTGGCTAGAGGTAAAACCTCGAGTGCTATTCGACAATTAATCGGCTTACAACCTCGCACGGCTCGCGTTATTCGAAATGCAGAAGAAATAGACATTCCCATCGAACAAGTTGGTTTAGGTGATATTTTACGCGTCAGACCTGGTGAAAAGATTGCAGTAGACGGCATCTTGATCGAAGGCCATTCTAGCGTTAATGAAGCCATGTTGACGGGCGAAGCCCTACCCGTAGAAAAAACTATTGGCTCTGAAGTGGTAGCAGGCAGTATCAATCAGACAGGCAGCTTTCTATTTAAAGCAACCCGTATAGGCCGCGATACCGCATTAGCACAAATTGTTGCCAGTGTAAGACTAGCCCAAAACAGCAAACCTGAAATAGCGCGCTTGGCGGATAAAATCTCTAGTGTCTTTGTACCAGCAGTTCTGGTTATTTCTGCCCTAACCTTCCTGATGTGGTTTACTTTTGGCCCCGAACCTTCTCTAGGCTATGCTTTTGTCACCTCAATGACGGTATTGGTGATTGCTTGTCCCTGCGCCTTAGGCTTGGCAACGCCTATTTCTGTGATGGTTGCAGTGGGTAGAGCCGCACAATCCGGCATCTTAATTCGTAAAGGTGATGCGTTACAAACTGCAGGAAAATTAAGTTGCTTAATTCTCGACAAAACTGGCACAGTAACCGAAGGCAAGCCCAGCGTTTCAAGCCTAGTCGCTCTCGAAGATTATAGTGAAGATCAAATCTTACAATGGGCTGCAAGTATAGAATCTGGCTCTGAACATCCTTTAGCTGCCGCTATTTTAGCAACTGCAGCCTCTAAACAACTGCCCTTAGATAAAGCCCACAACTTTGAAGCAATACCAGGCTTTGGAGTGACTGCAACGATTAATGATCAACAAATAGTCTTCGGCAATAAAGCCTTGATGGAGACTAAAGGCATCAAATTTAGTCGTTATAATAATAACTTAGAAAAATTATCGGCTCTAGGGCAAACGCCAATGTTGCTTGCCGTCAATGATAAAATCGTCGGCATTATTACAGTCTCGGATCCTATCAAGAAAGACTCGGCTCTTGCAGTACAACACCTTAAAAATCTGGGCTTACGCATTATTATGGTGACGGGCGATAATCAAATAACAGCTCATGCTATTGCTAAACAAGCGGGCATTTCAGAAGTTAGAGCTCAAGTACTACCTCAAGATAAGGCTGCTGTAGTAATGGAATTACAACAACAAGGCGAAATCGTCGGCATGGTCGGAGATGGTATCAATGATGCACCGGCATTAGCTCAGGCTAATGTTGGCATAGCAATAGGTACAGGAACCGATGTCGCCATTGAGAGCGCCGATATCGTCATATTGCAAGGCTCATTGTTAAAAATTCCCGAAATCATTTCCTTGTCAAAAGCCACGGTTATTAATATTAAACAAAACCTAATCGGGGCTTTTTTCTACAACTGCATTAGCATTCCTGTAGCTGCAGGCTTGCTGTATCCTTGGTTTGGTATTTTATTAAACCCGATGATTGCAGGTGCAGCTATGGCCTTATCTTCTGTAACAGTTGTCACTAACGCCAATCGCTTACGCTGGATAAAGCACATAAATTTTATGAATAATTCTTGATCGATTACAATACCTAGCCATGATCACCGGACAATGCGTGACTAATTCCCTTAGTGTTTTAGAATGCTGTTCGGCTTAAGTTAAATTAAATATCCAAAGTAAATGAAGAAATTAAAATGTGCAGTTATTGGTACCGGCTATTTAGGTAAGTTTCATGCTGAAAAATATGCCTCATTAGCCGATTGTGAATTGGTCGCTGTAGTTGATATTAATGAAGCCGCTGCCAAAGCGGTTGCAGACAAACACAATGCCCAAGCCTTAACCGATTATAAAGCACTGTTAGGTCAGGTTGATGCAGTCAGCATTGTGGTGCCAACAACTCTTCACCATCAAGTCTCTAAAGACTTTTTAAATGCCGGCGTTCATGTCTTGGTTGAAAAACCCATTACCGTTACTGTTGCCGAAGCCGATGAATTAATTGCCATTGCCAAGGCTAAAAATCTTATTTTGCAAGTCGGTCATTTAGAGCGTTTTAATTCAGCCGTTTTAGGTTTAGATAAAGATGAAAAGCCGCTGTTTATAGAGTCACATCGTTTATCACCTTTTAATCCTCGCGCTAATGATGTCAGTGTTGTTTTAGATTTAATGATTCACGACATTGATATTATTTTAGCCTTAGTTGATTCTGAAGTAGAACGTATTGATGCCAGTGGCACTGCGGTTTTAACTCAAGGCACTGATATTGCAAATGCTAGAATACTCTTTAAAAATGGCTGCGTAGCCAATGTTACTGCTAGCCGTATTAGCATGAAGCTTGAACGTAAAATGCGCTTATTTAGGCCGAGTTCCTATATTTCTGTCGACTTCCAAAATCGAGTATTAAGCAAATACCGCACCGGTAGCAAAGAAATGTTTCCAGGTATCCCTGAAATAGAAACAGAAGAATCTGTTTTCGAAGGCGGCGATGCTTTGCTTGAAGAAATAAAACATTTTATAAACTGTATTCAAACAGGTCACCCCCCTCTAGTATCGGGAGAAGCTGGCCGGCGAGCCTTAGCAACCGCAATCCAAATTACCGAGTTGCTAGGTGATAAATAGTTAGCTTTGAATTATTCACACATAAGAACGATATTATTGTAATGATGTCCGTAGGGGCGTATTGCATAAGCCCTTTTAAAATATTAAGTTAATAACAAACTCTATTTTAGAGTTTCATAATCATTCGTAGAGACCCGTCTACCTAAAAGATATAAGGCAATAAAACATGATACCGATGGTAAATCTGAAAGCTCAATATGTTGAAATTAAAGATGAGGTTGAGCGCGGCTTAGCTGAAACTATAGAAAATTGTGCTTTTATTTTAGGCCCCAATGTACAAGCTTTCGAAAAAGAAGCCGCGTCTTATCTAGGTGTTAAACATGCTATTGGTGTTGCCTCTGGCACTGATGCTTTACATTTAGCCTTAATTGCCGAGGGTATTGGTGCGGGTGATGAAGTCATTACCAGCGCATTTACCTTTATAGCTACGGCTGAAGCTATAAAATACGTAGGCGCTATTCCTGTTTTTGTTGACATTGATCCTAGGACTTTCAATATTTCACCAGAAGCCATAGAGAGTGCAATTACATCTAAAACCAAAGCTATTATGCCTGTGCATCTGTTTGGACAGCCAGCCGACATGACTGAGATTTTGCAGCTTTGCGAACAATATCAATTAAAATTAATTGAAGATGCCTGTCAGTCCTTTGGTGCTAGCATTAATGGCAAACAAACCGGTGCTATCGGTCATGCGGGAGGCTACAGCTTTTTTCCCAGCAAAAATTTAGGTGCCTTTGGTGATGGCGGTTTAGTCGTGACTAACTCTGATGAAACAGCGGCTAAAATTAAGCAATTACGTAATCATGGTTCAAATGTTCGTTATTACCATGATGTGATTGGTTATAACAGTCGTCTTGATGAAATGCAGGCGGTTATCTTACGAGCCAAATTAAAACGTATCGATCAGTACAATCAAGGTCGTCGTCATGTCGCTCATTTGTATTCGGAACTCATGGCCGATTTACCATTGATTACGCCTTATGAAGATGGTTTAGGTGTACACGTTTATCATCAATACACTTTATTATCTGATCGCCGTGACGCCATTATGCAAGCCTTACAAGATCATCAAATAGGCTGTGCTGTTTATTACCCCGTCCCCTTGCATCAGCAAAATGTCTTTAAAGAAGAATGTGCTGATATTAGCTTACCCGTTACCGAACATGTATCAACAACTTGTTTTTCACTGCCGATTTGCCCATTCCTAAGTGATGAAGATATACACAAAATTGTTGATATTATCCGAGGTGTTTTGAAGCCTTAATAGCCTAGAGTTAGCTACGGTCTACCCGACCCTATACGCAAAAAACACGAGACTGAAAGAAGTTTATCGAAAACTAGACACTGATAGTTCCCGAACATTGAAAGTGCTCCTAGTTTAAAGCCGCTTAAAACCCACCACATCATAGAAATGATTAAAGATAAACAAAAAATTGAAATAGCTATCAGCTTCAAGCAACTTCACCCTACAACCGTTGCCGCATGGTCACCTGATCAAGAATATGAATCCGATGATGAACAATACTTCTGCATCTATGACAACCTAATGATGGGCGTATATGGCGATTGTTATGGTATTAATGCTGAATATGATGAAGACGGTGAATTATTAACTGAAGCTACCGAATTTGAAATTGAAGTCGTGCAATTTGAAACACCTAATGATCCACCTGTAAAATTCACTTTTGAAATATACAACGAACCGACTGAGTTTAGTAAATTCATAGAAGAACATGGCAAAAACGGTAATTGGTAGCATCTTCCAAATAACAACCAGCAATTTCAAACCTCACCTACTATAGCTATCTAAACTAGATTTCAATATAGCCCCACAGGTCATTAGGTATCTACACAAGATTTAAAGAAATCGTTGTAGGTTGAATAAGCGACAGAAACTGTAAAAGCATTATCATTTTTGGCCTACCCTTTGCCAAAGAGCGATCGAGGGGGATTTTTGTGTTATAGACCAATGATATTTAATGACTATTTTTAATAGATCAAATATTCCCTAACTCCTCTTTGCTAAAGAGGGGAAATAAAAAAGAATACTTTCACAGTCTCTGTCGCTTATCTACCCTACAAAAACCTATCTCATGTATATATTGGATTATCTCTAAACTCACATCATCTGGACAAGTCGCAACCGTTCCCTATATCACGATCAGCTTTCTGATTACAAGGGATTTCCAGCTATTTACAACTACCACCTGCTTAAATTTGCTTCAAGATACTTAGGCGCAGTATTTTTCCTATCACAAATAAACAATTATATTGAATTAACTTATATAATTTCTTTTATTATAATATACCTTGACTCACGTTTTTTGTATTTAGTCTTACACTTCTTGTAAAAATTTCTTAACATAGACATGAAATAATACTAACATATCTAATTCGAAGATGTAGGCAAGCTATTACAAAATGCAGCATTAACTATTTTCGTTACTTAAATTTTATTGACGGACCTAAATATGTTTGAAATCTCCTTTGTTGAACCAGATGAATTATTTAATGACACAAAACTGCCCGCCAAACCCCTAGTATTCTTCTTACTTTTGGATTTTCTCAAAGACCTTACTAACCCAGAAAAAGTTAATACTGATTGGTTGGCTAATATTATCAGTTCAGATAAAGAACTAAACGAACGCGTGGTGAAAGCCGCCAATGCAGTAAATAATTACACTTTGGGTCATATAAACGACGTAAAAAAAGCGGTATCTATCTTAGGCATACAAAATACTCTAAAAGTAATAACAATATATTCATTCAATAATATTGGCATACATAATAACAACTCTGCTTCTGAAATATGGAATCACAGTTTTTATATTGCCCTTTTGATTGCTAATATTTCGCGTCAACTTTCAATAGGTATCCATACTGAAGCCTATCTATTTGGCTTATTACATGATTGCGGCACATTACTCATGCATTTATGGTTTGAAGATGACTATGAAGAAACTTTACTGATCGCAGCTAGACCTGGGCAATCTTTGATTCACATTGAAAATGACCGTCACAATACTAATCATGCCATAGCTGGGTCGACCTTAGCAAAACACTGGGGGTTCGATGAAGTCATTTGCCAAGCAATTAGGTATCACCACGAAATTGATGCACTACATTCATCACACACAGATATTTTAGAAAAAGCTAAGAAGTTAATTGCCTTGGGTAATTTAGCGGTGTACTCATCAATTTGGTATGGAGACATTGATTCACCCATTGCAAATAATGAGTCCACAGTATTTATTGATAAGTCTTTACAATTTTTAGATATCGGACCTATAGAACTTGAACATGCGCTCAATAGTTTAAAAATACAAATAAATGAAATAAGTCAATTCGCTACCATCAAAAGGGACAAGCTAGATGCTAACAACAAATCTTACCTTGATTACTACGATAACCTTACAGGCTTGCCTAATCAGCTAATTTTATACGACCGAGTTCAGCAGGCCATTTTATTTGCCAAGCGACACAATAAAACCTTAGCTGTTATTTGTCTGCAATTAATGGAATATCGATCTATAGTTGAGCAGAATGGTCAAAAGTTCGCAGATGCAACAATAGTGAGTATGAGTCAAAAAATTGTCAACTGTGTACGTAAAACAGATTCTGTGATTCGCATAGAAGACGACCAGTTTATTATCTTATTAAATGAACTCGATGAAATAGAAACTGTTAAGACTCCTCTGAAAAAATTATTAAGCTTGCATAACATTGAGGAAGTTCAACTCAGTATTAACCTCAGTATTGGCATCAGTTTTTTTACTCTGGAACAACATGATTCAGCATTCAATATTGATCAACTGATACAAGAGGCTATTGAAGCAAAAGAGGATGCTAAACAAAAAGGTAAAACTAGCTTTAAAATCTATGAACAAAAAGATAACTTAACTGAAAAAACACCAGAACAACCTATCTCAATAGCGGACGCTTTAAAGCAGGAGCAGTTTTTACTATATTTTCAACCTAAAGTTAACATGCTAACTGGACAGTTGATTGGAGTAGAAGCACTCATTAGATGGGATCATCCAAACAAAGGTATTTTAAGCCCTGATTATTTTTTACCACAATTGGCAAATCAACCAGAAAGTTTTGAATTAGATAATTGGGTTATCAATACTGCTTTAGCTCAATTGTCTCAATGGCAATTGGCAGGTTTAAACATACCAATCAGCATGAATATTTTCTTGTCGAGCCTAAAACAAGAACATCTTATCGTCAACTTTAAACGAATAATGGCTAGATACCCTACTATAAAACCAGGAGATTTTAAAATTGAACTGGTAGAAGACCATAGCATTTTTAATCATCAACAACTAAATGAAATTATTCTTGAGCTTAAAAATCTAGGCATTAATCTTGCGTTAGATAATTTTGGTATGAATCAGACATCATTCTCTTCATTGACTAATTTGTCAGTTACATCTTTGTCGATAGATAAATCTATTGTATCCAGAATAGATGAAAATCCTGAATCAATGGCCATTATTAGTAGCATTATTACCTTAGCCTCGATAATGAAACGCAGAGTTGTGGCAAAAGGTATCGAAACCCTCAAACAAGGTGAAACTCTATTAAAAGCTGGCTGCATTTATGGACAAGGCTATATCATCGCAAAACCGATGCTAGGTGATGAGTTTCTAAAATGGAAAGATACTTGGAAACCTGATAAATCATGGAAGCGTAAAAAATCTTGGCATATATTTTAATACCCTAACCTATTACGAATATTGTTCAAAAAACTCTGCATTTAAGTACTCTGCATTTAAGTACCCTTCCTTTGCAAAGGAGGGACCTGCATAAGGTTAAGCGTTATAGTTTGTAGTTCAGAATAAGGCTACACAACCACGCTACCCTTGTTTGGTCTCATTCCGGTCGACAGCTTCAAATTTTCTTTCTTAAAGCATGGGTATCCTCACAACTTCATCCCTGAAGTGAGGACTTGCTGAGATAATTATTTATGTAGATATCTATGTTTTACAAAGGGAAAGCCAAAAATAAAAATACTTTCACAGTCTCGCCAGCGCATCCACCGGAATAAGATCAAGCTAGTTTGACTACTCAATACCTGACAGGAACGGCACAAAAGTAACGGCTTCTACATTTTCTGTCTCGTATCCACTCTGGGTACGTATTATTCGCTGCAAAACTTGCATACCACTACTACCCGTTGGTATGACCATAACTCCTCCTATGGATAACTGCTCTAATAACATAGTGGGTATCTCTGCTGGCGCAGCTGAAACTAATATGCCATCAAAGGGTGCATAATCTGCCCAACCCACATTGCCATCTGCATACAAATAACTAATGTTTTTAAATTTTAATTGGCCGATATGCAGTTTTGCTTTTCTTTGTAAGGGTAATAGTCTCTCTACTGTATAAACATGATCCACTAACTGAGCGAGTATGGCGGTCTGATAACCACAACCTGTACCAATTTCAAGTACCTTTTTTAATCTTCCTTCCGAGCCTAGCAATAGCTCAGTCATCTTAGCAACAATATAAGGCTGAGAAATCGTTTGGTTATAGCCTATCGGCAAGGCGGTATCTTCATAAGCGCGACTCGATAAAGCTTCATCCATAAAAATATGCCTAGGCGTATCGCGCATAATTTCTAACACTCTTTTATTAGTAATACCCTGCTCAGCCAAGCGCTTAATCATACGCTCACGGGTTCTTAACGAGGTCATCCCTATGCCTTGAAGACTAATGCTCACAAAGTCTCCTTTGAGGGCAGCCATGCTGCTAAGCTTTTGATTCTGTCATAAGCCGTTAAATCTATTTGTAAGGGAGTTATCGACACATAACCTTCATTAATCGCATAAAAATCAGTACCTAAACCAGCATCTTGCTCACCGCCAGGAGGGCCAACCCAATATATTACACGCCCACGAGGATCGGCACTTTTAATAACAGCCTCAGATTTATGTCTTTGTCCAAGTCTTGTCGCTTGATAGCCCTTTAAATCGCAAATAGCAACATCAGGTACATTGACATTCAATATAGTATCTTTAGGCAAGGGATCTTTGAGTATTTGTTTCAATAATACAACTGCCACATGAGCAGCTGTTTCAAAATGACTAGGATTAGTACCAGCTAATGAAATGGCAACAGCAGGTAAACCTAAAAAACGTCCCTCAGTAGCAGCGGCAACAGTACCCGAATAAAGCACATCGTCACCCAAATTTGCACCGTGATTGATGCCCGCAAAAATCATATCGGGTTCACGCTCTAACAAACCAGTAATAGCTAAATGAACACAATCGGTAGGGGTACCATCCACTTTAATAAAACCATTTTCCATAGTATGTGCACGCAAAGGCATTTCCAATGTTAAGGAATTACTGGCAGCACTTCGATTTCTATCAGGAGCAACCACTGTAATATCAGCATGGACACTCATAGCCTCAGCCAATGCAACTAGGCCTTCAGCCAAGTAGCCATCGTCATTACTTAACAAAATATGCATTTTCATTCGCTCTGAAGCAAGATTAGCTTTAAAATCACACATATTAGCAATAATACCTAATAAAATCAGCAATCGTGGTAAAAAAAACATTAACTTCAGAAGATTCTGAACTATTTCGCCAAACTATTGGCAAAGTTCGCCCAGTCAATAACGATAAAATTCCGTTAACTACTGAACACAAGCCCAAGCCTTTTCCAAAAGAAATTAACGTCGAGCTAACTTGTCCATTAACGCTCTCTACAGCGTTTGATCTTGACACAGTAGGACTAGAAGATAGTTTAAGTTATGTCGCATCTGGCCTACAAACGGCGGTGTTAAAAAAACTACGTAAAGGCAACTTTGGTTTAGATGCAGAACTTGATCTACATGGCCTAAGCAGTAATGCTGCTAAACAGCAACTACTGCAGTTTTTATATGACTGCACTCAAACAGGTTACCGCTGCGTAAATATTGTCCATGGTAAAGGCTATCGCTCAACTGACCAACTTCCTGTTTTAAAGAATAATTTAAATCTTTGGCTACGACAACATCAAGAAGTACTGGCTTTTTGTTCTGCCTCCCCAAAAAATGGTGGCTCTGGCGCAGTCTTAGTTTTATTACGGCTCATAAATAAATACAGTAGTGATGATAATGCCGATGAATACTACTAACTGACCCACTATTTTTCCTTACTTAGAAATATCCAACATTAGATTCATACACTTCGTATAGGTATTACTACGAATTGTTAATGATGATCTTAGCAATTAAAATTTTTCGCACTTGGAAGAGAATCCTTTTAAATCTTTAATCAGATTTCTCATTCAAGTTAACGATCATTTTTAGTTATCAATGATTAACACAGCTTAATTCTTCTTAAGACCATTAACGTATCGAGTCAAAATGAAAACACAATCTATCAATTTACAACAGCTAATTTGCATTCTTGATGAATCCAAGATTATTCATACAAAAAGACATAATATCAATATGTTAATTCACACTATTAAACATCCAGACTATGGTATTGCTGCAATAATGGAGGAAGCCATAGGCGGTGGCACTATCATTTACGAACAATGAGCAAAATCTGTAGGCTGGGTTAGCGATAGAGACTGTGAAAGTATTATGATTTTAGCTTCCCCCTTTGTAAAAGGGGGATCGAGGGGGATTTATTGTGTCATAGGCTACTGATATTCATTGAATATTTTTAATATACCCAATCTCCCCTAGCCCCTCTTTGCTAAAGAGGGGGAAATAAAAAAAATACTTTCACTGTCTCGATAGCGTAACCCGACACAATGCACCAAAAAATATTGGCTTACACTATCGCTAACCCACCCTACAAAAACTGGATGCCTGTTTTTATTAAATCTCTCCTTTTTCAGTCAGTTATTAGCTCCCTCAATACTGCTGTAGCGTAACTCCCTGGTGGCAATGTAAAACTTAGCTCTAAATTAGTATCGTCAATAAATTGCCATTCTAAATTCTGCACATTAACTCGCAATGCACGTCGATCACTATCAAGTGCACAATTAATTAAACCTTGAGCTAATGCAGGGTAAGTATCTATGACAGCTTGTTCAATAGCTAGGGCATCGGCACAAACACTCAACTCTCCCCTACCCCATAATGTAGCTGTAGGATGTATTTCTTGATTTGCTAAGCGACGTAAAATTTCTGCATCAGCTTGTTCTGATTTAAAACTACTATGGGACAAGTCAAATTGATAGGTGTCGCCGGCCAAGGCCTGATTCCAGTTTTTATGACTAACGCGATACGCTAGTATAGAGTTAAACAAAAATGAGCGTGCCGCTGACAAATACAAACTACGCTGTTCTCTACCAGCACTAGCCCCTTGAAACAATGCCAAAGCCTTATTTACATTTTGACCGGCATGACCAAATCGTTGAGGGCCGTAATAATTAGCTATCCCCTCTTTTTTCATCACCTCTAATTGTTCATTAGTCTTGTCTTTATCGCCTTGCCATTGACGAATAATTAATCTAAAGCTATTGCCGGATAAAACGCCACGTTTTAATTTTCGAGCATGACGAATAGTTCTTATCACTTTGATTGATTCTGTCTCAAAATCAACCCAATCAGGATCAGCCTTACCCGGCAACCACACACTAAACCACTGAGTAGTGACCGCATGACGATCTTTTAATCCAGCATAACTAACATCTCGCTGCCTTACACTGGCGTATTTTGCGAGTTGCCTAGCCACATAATCCGTATTTTCTCCCGTTTTTTGAACCCATAAAAAAACATGCTCACCCTCTCCTGAAGGTTCAAAGGAGAGATGTTCCATTACAATAAAATCTTCAGGACAA
>Ga0214200_1000204_pt1 | contig 16652 bp, 15 predicted proteins | sample TroBogEpilimnion_7_FD_153038 | JGI IMG/M metagenome (GOLD analysis project Ga0214200, IMG submission 153038) | Freshwater microbial communities from Trout Bog Lake, WI - 23OCT2008 epilimnion | ecosystem: Environmental > Aquatic > Freshwater > Lake > Epilimnion/Euphotic zone | place: Trout Bog... | reverse complement strand
TCATTATTGTATACTTCTTCAATTCTTTTCCAGCTGAAATCACCGTCACTATAACTGGGTATGTGACGCATAAAATAATATCGATAAGCATCTACCCCATACTTATCAATAATTTCACTTGGAGCTATGGCATTGCCTAAGCTCTTACCCATTTTTTTACCATCAACATTAACGTGACCATGGACGTATAAAATCTTTGGTAATGGAAGCTTAAGCGCAAGCAAAATACCTGGCCAAATTAAACCGTGAAAACGGAGTACATCCTTACCTATAATTTGAACATCTGCTGGCCAAAACTTCTTAAAATCAGCTTGATCAGGATATCCCAATACTGTTATGTAATTTAAGAGTGCTTCAAACCACACATAAATCACGTGCTTATCGTCACCAGGAACAGGAATCCCCCATGATAATTTTTCTTTAGGTCTTGATATACTTAAGTCATCGCAGCCTTCACTCAATAGCATTAAGATTTCGTTTTTTCTGGTAGTTGGAAGTATTGAGAGAGTATCGCTTTCAACTACTTTTCGTATTTCATTAGCAAGCTTACCAAGCGAGAAGAAATAATTCTCTTCTTCAAGTTTTTCATACGGACGATTATGGTCAGGGCATATACCGTTATTTTCTTCTGCAAATACTTCAGTTACAAATTCTTCGTGACCCACACAATACATGCCAATATATTTACTCTTGTAAATGTAGTCTCCCAGATTCTTCCAGATAGCTTGAACTCTTTTTTCATGATCATGGTCTGTAGTACGTATAAATCGATCATAAGAAATATTTAATACCCTTAAAAGCTCTTCAAATAATTTTACATTCTTGGACGTAAAATCTATGGGAGAAAGTTTAGCTTCCTTTGCTTTTTCTTCAATTTTTGTCCCATGTTCATCTGAACCGGTGGCAAATAACACATCAGTGTCATCTTGTTTTTTATAATAACGTGCCAATACGTCTGCATACACATATTCGAGGGCATGCCCTAAATGTGGAGCACCATTAACATAGGGAATCGAGGTTGTGACATAAAATTTACTCATAGTAATTCCTATTGTACCAGCGTTAATTAAGAATCCTCATAATTTGATGCTAAATGCCAAAGATTGCAATATCTGCATCTATACACTTTTAGCTTTGTTCCGTGTTGATGTTGAGCAACAGTGGCTGCAGTTGCTGCCTGCTTTTGCGTATCAAATGAAAGTTTATCACTGCATGGCAACAAATATAGTTCCTCCATTATTGGCTAGCCACTAAAGTTACTTCGAATACAAGCGTTGCATTGGCAGGAATAAGACCCTGACCTTTTGATCCGTATCCTACAGCTGGAGGTGCAATTATTAGTCTCTTTCCACCAACCTTCATTCCGGCAACACCTTCTTCCATCCCTAGTATCACCTCGTGAGCACCTTCAGTAAAAAGAAATGGTTGTTGGTCGCCGTTCGTATCTTTCTTATTTTGGTCAAAAAGAGTTCCGTTAGTAAGCCACCCAGAATAATAGATGGCAACTTTCGATCCAGCAGCTACTGAAGCTCCAGTGCCAATTATAATATCCCCAAACATTGCGCTTGAACTTCCACTATATTTTTCATATTGACTAAAGGTTGTTGGATCAATTGGATTTTGCTGAGTAGCACTGGCAGATTGCTGATTATCGATTTGCGAAGAAGAATCTGTAACTACTTTTACGGTTTGCTGATTAGCAGAAATCACGCCAAGTGAAGTCGAAGCTGGACTGGTTACTATCGCATTTTGTTGTTTGATTGCATTTGTATTACCTGTATGTCTCCTCAAAAAAAATAAAAACCCAGACACTGCTGTGAGGAAAAACAGTATTGAAGATATGGTGAGCAATAAAGCTCTTTTACTCATAGCGTAATGATTCTATTGGATCTACCTGGCTTGCTTTAAATGCAGGCAAGAGCCCTGCAATCCAAGTAATAATTGAAATTACTATGATGATAAATACAATTAACGTCGGGCGAATGTTAAGAAGCTGAATGCCGTCCACTCCTTTAAGAAAAGTATTAGCAGCAACTTTATTAATGGCAATCTGAGCAAGAAAAGCGAAGAATATTCCGATCACCCCGCCCCAAAAGCCTAGTAGTGCAGCCTCCACACTAAAAAGATAAAAGATGGTTCTTTTTTTCGAACCAAGCGCTCTGAATAAACCAATTTCTCTTGTTCGCTCCAAAACTGCCATAAATAACGTATTGATAACACCTACAATTGATGCTAGTATCGCTATCCCGCTAAAAGCCGCAAGAGAAATTTGAACACCAGTAATAATATTATTGAGTGTGTTATTGATATCTGCAAAACTTCTCCCGGTAAACTTAGCATTTGACAGATTTATTTTAAGTTGTGCGTCAGTTACACCACTTGATCTTGAGATATAAACAAAATTAAAGAGTGGAGTACCTCCAGGGGCTTGCGCTGTGGCAATCTTTTCAGCATCTTGAGTGTTGATAATAATTGGTGCCTGTAGTAATGAGGGCTCGTAAATGCCTTTCACCGTAAGATTTAGATTATATGTATTTCCTAAGGCATTCTTGTACGTAAGTGTAAGTGTTTTTCCTACAGCACTCGAAACATCTCTAACTCCAACAAGTGGTAAGTATTTTTGAGAGAGAAGTACTGAGCCCGAATCTACTGAGTCCAATGTTTTTCCAGCAACAAGATTTAGAGGACTTTGTGATAAAAATGTACTATTGGATGCTTCATACTTTGCACCATTTGGTGCAGTTGCGTAATCAAATACAACAGCATAAGGAAGCTCCAGATGCTCCACGCCTTTGATTTGCTTTATTTGATTGATATCCGCAGTTGAAAGGAAATTACTCTCATAATTTGCACTTGAAGGAGATTTATTTGGATTGTAAACAACCGGGTCGTGATTACCTAGTCCACTAAAATTATTTAGTGTTGTTTTCTCTACTTGATATAAATTAACTCCTTTGTATTGACCAAGTTCTGAAGAAATATAATTTCGCAGTCCCTGCCCTAAGCCTAGACTTAGTGCCAAAGTAAAAGTTCCAATGCTTATTGCAAGAAGGGTCAGGAATGTACGAAGTTTTGAGCGTCTCAAATTACTATTAGAGGTTTTAACGATATCAATGAATTTCATTATTTAGAATCCTTTTGGGTGTCTTTTTCAACCCTGCCGTCTTTAAGATAAACAATCCGCTCACATCGTTTTGCGAGGTCGGTATCATGAGTAACAATTACTAGAGTGGTTCCTAGCTTTTTTTGAAGATCAAATAACAAGTTCTCAGTAGCTTCACCATTCTCTGTATCCAAGTTTCCTGTTGGCTCATCAGCGATTAGTATTGATGGATTATCTACTAGCGCTCTTGCGATTGCTACTCTTTGTTTTTGGCCGCCAGATAAATCGTTCGCTTTAGATTTTGCCCTATCTTCAAGCCCCACTTTTTTTAATGCTTCTAGAGCTTTTGAGTTACGCTTTTTTCGTGAAATGCCTTGAAGCTTTAGCGGTAACCCAACATTATCCAAAACAGAGTCATTCGGTTGAAGAAAAAATTGCTGAAATACTATTCCAACATTTCGGCCTCTCCAGGAATCGGTATTCATGTCTTTGAGAATATTTTTTCCATTGTAGAGCACCTTACCTGACGTTGGATGGTCAAGCCCAATTAGAATATGTAACAATGTGCTTTTACCTGATCCACTTTTTCCTACTATAGCGTTCGATGTTCCTTTTTTAAAATTAAGAGATATGCCTGAAAGCGCACTAAAAGCCTTATCTTTTTTTCCATAAATTCTATTTACATCTAAAACGTCTAACATATTGATTCCTCATAAATTATTATAGCTTATTAGGAATTATTAGCGAGCTACCGTTGCTCACTTTCCCCACTCATTGAATTTTCATGGTCTTCTGTGGGGTGATTTGCTGGATTAGTAGGGCCTTGAGTACTTGGGGCTGCTTGCTGATGAGTTACTGCTGTCTCGATAGATGGCTGTGAAATTGGCGCCACCTCTACAAACTGTGGGCTTGAGCCTGCAGTCATAGGGCTTATCGAACCGCTCGCAACGTGCTGATTATATAGCTCATGTTTTTTCTTATGATTTTTTATTACGAACACCATTACGACCGCGCCCACAACAACTATGCCTAGGCTAATAGAAAGTACAAGAACCGTCGGAAAATCCTTTATATCATGTCCTTGCTGGATCTGCGTTTCAGCATTAGCGATAAAATCTGCAACTGTAGGATGTGCTGGGTAAAGTGATTTGACTTGATTGAAGTATTTTAATGACTCGGAATAATGGGATTTATTAAATAAATCAATTCCTTTCTGCCAAGCAATTTGCGTCTTCGAACTCGTATTAAAGATTATATTATTCTTTTGTGCTAATGAAATTAAGTCACCTATATCGCGGACATAATTAAAGGTTGCATCGCTTGAACTTGCACCATTTACTGTGTAAGTCGCAATACCGACGACATCACCATTGTCAGCTAAGACAGGACCTCCGCTGTTCCCGTGACCTATTACTGTGTCCGTTTCAATCAGTTTATTTCCGTTTCCTGCGGCATTTTTTATTGAGGCAACAGTACCATTAGTTAGACTCACTACTCCATCTGAATTAACCAATCCATTGGTGCTGGCTTGTCCAGGAAAACCCAGAATATTAAGATTAGCGCCCTGCATTACTTCATCGATTGCTCCGAGTTTAACTACTGGATAATTAGATCCGTCAACTTTTAGAAGCGCCACATCAGATTTCACAAAACCGTCTGCTCCATCGGCGGCACGATAGTCTATTGCTGAAATTTTTGCATGCTGAATAGTGCTTTGATTTGGATATTGAGTTAAATTTTGAGTATCATTTATAAGTTCTGTAGGGTCAGGCTGCTTAATTCCAAGTGCCACAACAAGATTACTGACATTATGTGAAACAGTAAAATAGCTGTCGGGGATATTGTAGATATCATTGATTAGAATACCAAGGTTCTTTTGGTCTGAATTTGTTGATGGTAAGTCAAGCTGCGTTACGCCAGCAAGATTACTTAAATATTGAAGATAGGTAAAATCATTAAGGTTAACTGCATTATTTAACGCATCCATGATAACGTCATCTTTCGGGCTTTCGCTTGCAACATGGCCGTTGGTAGCAATAATTCCATCACTACTTACGAAAAAGCCAGTACCGCTTACGCCACCATTGCAATCTGCCGATAAATACATTTTTCCTTGTATAGATATATCCTGACAATAGACGTTATAAATTTTTACAACTGCAGGACTATAAAGAGAGCTAACGTATTCAGATGAGGGCTGAGAAGCAGATTTAGTAGATGCAGCCATTGCAAGATTTGTAAAAAATAAACTATCAAACCACGTTTTATGAGTAGATGCCACGCTTGAGTTATCCATCGGCAGGATGGAAACAGATTTTGTATTGAACGTTAATGAGTTTAGTACGTCTAAATAGGCACTAATAGATTCTCCGCTCGTCGTCTGAGAGATCGAAATTACATACGCCTGTCCATTTATTTTTCCACTATAAGTTGTCAAAACTGGATCGAGTACTTTTGCAAGCAACTGATTTGACTGATTTTTGTGCCATTCAGATTTCAGAAACGTATTGCCACCAATCTCAACGCTGGAATTGTTAGTCAGTATTTCATCTTTATAATTTTTATTCTTCATGAATGTTGTTTCAATAGCATTCAAACTTTCATCAGCAGTCGAAAGTGACATCGTTTCTATAGTCATCTGACTCGTAGTCGTTTTACCATTTATCCATGAGGAAGATAATCTTACTTCTTGGTACTGCCGACTTGTTGATAGCTCATCACCTATATACAGATTGCCATTAGAGGAGTCATAAGCACTCGCATAAAGTTTATTGGGGTCATAAGAAAAACTAAAACCATATGTTGATGAAACACTCTTGGTCGTCAAATTGGATGAATTAAATAAGTGAATGATGAATGTTTTTGCATCTAGTGTGCTGTTGTAGACTAAATCGTTATACTGAACCAAGAGTACTAATAAAATTATTGCCGCTAAACACAAGCCAAAAAAAGAACCATAATGTCTTTTCCTGAAAGGCTTAGCATGATGATGGCTGAGTTTTATGTTCTTTTTATGCTGTAAGCTATTTTTTTTTGTTTTGGGCATGTTACTTTACACCGCTTACGCAGCTTTTGGTTTCTTTGGTTTTTTTACTTCTTTTCTACCCTTATCTTTTGGCATACAATTCTTTCTATTAATTATAGTTGTATTATAACTCTTATGTTTAAAATAAAAAAATAAAAAAACCACCTATTGCTATAGATGGTTGAAATAAATTTGGTGGAGCTGGCGGGTAATGCTCCCGCGTCCGCGGAACGACTTAGTTATCGTACTACAAGTTTAGTTTGCTTAGATTTCTTAGCTACAAAACGGTTAAACAAACCAAACGTTTTATAGTGCAGGATGAAATCTTAGCAGTAAGGCTCATTCAGCACCCTACTGAGCGTTCAGATTATATAAGACGTTACCGCTCTATCTGAAGTCAAATGGTAACATCGCTAAAGCGATTAGGCTAAAGCTGGCGCAAATTGGCGAACGGCTAACGCACGATCAACCATTTTGCTTAAAGATGTTTTTGCATCTATTAAGGTTTGCCCTATAACGGTGAGCAACCGACTTGCACGAATAACTTGTCAATGTTCTACGTCGAGCTAAATCAGCCCCATAACCTCTTAAAGAGTATACTTATTATAGCATAACTTTAATGTTTTTTCTATATTACTTACTGGATTCAAATGCTTTAGCAAGCTGAACCCAGTTTTCAAGCGTTAGGTTTTGTGCCCGCAAATCACCATCCACTGCGGCTAGGTGGAGTAAGTTATCTGCTGCCTCTTTTGAAATACCAAGCCCCCCGCTCAAGCTACTGCGAAGCTTTTTTCTGCGCTCGCTAAAACCTGCTTTTATAACCTTAAAAATTTTCTTTTCATCTTCCTCGCCGAAGAAGGGCACTTCTCTTCTATGTAAAATCAACACCCTCGAATCAACTTTTGGTGGGGGTGTGAAAAGAGCCGCAGGCACTACTATACCGAGGAAAGTATTAAAATACATTTGCGTACTAATACTTAATAATGAGGTTTGCCCCGGCTTAGCACAGACGCGCTCGGCAACCTCTTTTTGAACAAGTAGTACTGCTATATCTGGAGGATTTTCTGTTTCCGACAGTATCCTTAATAATCCTGAAGTTAAATAATAGGGGATATTGGCAACAATCTTATAGTTTTTGGGAAGCTTGCTGAAATCAAATCGCATAATGTCAGCTTCACTTATTTGTAGATTCTCATGATTTGTTTTAATGCGGTCTCGGAGTCCCACCGCTAACGCATGATCAAATTCAATGGCATGCACTCTCACTCCATGATCCAAAAGAGTCTGTGTTAATGTACCGAGGCCTGGTCCAATTTCAACAATATAATCATTTGCTGAAATAGCAGCAGCATCGCAAATAGAATCCAATACAGTCTGATCATGAAGCCAATGCTGCCCGAGCTCTTTTTTTGGTTTAACTTCAATCATGTAAAGAGTAGCCTTACCACCATCTATTAATCGTCCAGAAATTGTAGGCTGCAGCCCAACTGCCATATTTACCTATTGCGTATCTATTGCACCATTTTAGCTGGGTGATTGGATTTGTCTCCCAATCACTTCCTGCTGATGCCATTTTTATAGATGGAAGTGCCTGACAAATTCCGTAAGCTCCACTTCCTGCATGGTTCCACTTAGTAGCACCATTCCAGCCACCTTCGTGACTAATTATGTAATCCACATAATAATAGTCTCCAGGCGATATTCCGACTTGTTGCATCCAACCAACAACATCTTGAGAACTAACAGTAGGCAGCTGTGTTCCATCTTGTTCTACTTGAGAAACAGGTTGTAAAGAAACAACTTCTGAAATCTTAGTTTTAGTAGTAACTCCATTCACAGTTGTCACGTTATAAATAACCTGAGCTTTTCCAACAACTCCGGGTGTGATGATATTCTTTGTTCCGATCATCGCTGAAGGATTAGGAATGGATTGAATAGAAAAAGGGACGTCTTCCTCAGAAGTAATTATTGAATCACCCGGCTGGGAGATCGAAATAAGCATTCCCGGTGTGATGGAAGTATTTGGCAAAGGTGACACCACGGCGCCTGAAACAATTTTAATACCTTTTTCTTGAAAAAAGGCTCCAACGGTTGTAGCTTGCGTTCTATAGACAGTCGGAGAAGAACCATAAAGAATGACGTTAAGTGTATCAGCACGCTTAATAGTAACCAAAGATCCGAATACGTTTTGATTTACGAAGTTCTGTGGAGTGGAGACAGAAATTGTGTCAGCATCATTAAGGGTGAAACCAGCTGCTTGAGCAATTAAGCTAAGGCTTGTTTCTGGTGACATGATAGTTTGTGTCGTAACACCATCAGTAACCGTATAGGGTTGCGCGCGAAACACTTGTACATTAAAGTTGTCTTCAAGTATGGGGGTAGAAAGACTTGGCTGCACTTTATCGTACATACCGAGTGTTACTCCTGCTTTTTGTAGAAAATCTCCAACGGTTGCAGCTCTTGTTGGAACTGAAGAGGTATTTCCGTCAACATACAAGTTAACGATATGGCTATCACTTGGAGCTAACGTTTGTCCATTTGCAACAACGAAACCTCCTGCAAAAAAGAAAAAGGCAAAAAGAGTAACAAAAACACTAAATGCAAAAAAATGAGCGTGAAAAAAGTAATTCGTTATTTTTCTGAAAATATTCATACATAAACCAAAAAAGGCTAACTCTTACTATAGCAAAAATACGCCCTACTTTAAAGCGAACAACTGTAATGCCTTTTGTACCGTATCGCTCGTTTTTATCTGAGCAATTTCATCCAGGGGAAAAAAATGTGCGTTAGTTATTTCATATTTTCTGAGGGTGATCTTTGGTGTATCAGTTAAATGGTAAGAAAAAAGAGCGTACTTATAGCTATTTTTAGCAACCAGCATTTCACTATTCAGCTGAGTAAGCTTCGACGCTTGTATATCAATTCCAATCTCTTCTTTGACTTCTCTCGCTAGTCCTTGAAGAAGCGTCTCGCCTTTCTTGATACCGCCACCCACTAAGTGCCATCGTGAGGAATAATCAAGCATAGACTGGGTAAGTAATACTTTATCTTCTAGTTCAAAAAGCACGTATGCCCTCGTACTTCCTTTCAAAAAAAATAAGAGTAACGGGTAACTCAAAAAATAAAGAGCCCTGCCTAGCAAAATTTTTAAATTCAAAGCTTTTCCAAAGGAGCAAAAGCAATATTAAGCTTCTTAGCCCCCTTTCCTTTAAAATAAATCGCTACTGTGTCGCCTTCAATTTCCATTACAGTACCAATACCAAATAACTGGTGTCTGACTTGATCACCTTCTTCAAGTTCTGGAATGTAGCGAGGCTCTGATGAATTTGATGGGCTGGCGATATTAGCCGTTCCAAACATCGGACTTCCTATTGGCTGGGATATTGTTTGAAAACTGCTATCAATTTCACTTAAAAATCGGGAAGGTGGGTTATGTTGCAGCCCACCGTAAAGAATTCGACTATCCGTGTACATCATAAAGAGTTCTTCACGTGCCCTCGTCATACCAACGTAGCAAAGGCGACGCTCTTCTTCCATTTCAGATTGATCAAATAGAGCTCTGCTATGAGGAAAAATAGTTTCTTCCATACCTGGCATAAATACAACAGGAAATTCTAAACCTTTAGCAGCATGCAATGTCATTAGGGTTACTGAATCATTGCCGTTGTTTAAACCGTCCAAGTCACTGACAAGGGCAACTTCCTCAAGAAAACTACTTAAGCCAACTTCACTATATGCCTTAGCGACACTCAGAAGTTCCTTTACGTTTTCTTGTCTTGCTTCGGCCTGAACAGAACCATCATCAAGATATTTTAAGTAATCGGTGGCCTTTAACAATTTATCAATCAGTACTGCAACGGGCAGCTCTTCACTCGCCGCCCTAAGGCTTTGAATGACACTTATGAAATCCTTCAAGGCTTTTTTTGCCTTTGCCATCAAAGGAGCATTATCTATACCTATAAAAGCCTCATCAAGAGTTAAGCCCTCCATAATTCTCCAATCAAGGAAGTTCTGCATCGATTTTGCACCAATACCTCTTGATGGAACATTAACAACTCTAGAAAAACTCACTAAATCTTCTGGTTGGTAAATTAAACGAAGATAGCCAATAATGTCTTTAATTTCTGCTCTATCATAAAATCGAACTCCACCTACGATTTTATAGGGAATTCCATAGCGCACAAATTGCTCTTCAATACTTCGGCTCTGAGCATTAGTTCTATAAAGTACGGCAAAATCATTATAGTTCCTAAGATGCATATCGACATATGTTTGGATTCTTCGAATTATTGCTTCACCTTCGGCGCGTTCATTTTGGGCCTGCACCATCTGAACTGGCTGGCCATCATTTGCAGCTGTCCAAAGTTTTTTATCAGACCTGTCTTTGTTTTTTAGAATAACCGCATGTGCGGCATCTAGAATAAGTTTTGTACTTCTATAGTTCTGCTCTAGTTTTATGATAGTCGCGTTAGGATAGTCTCGCTCAAAGTTTAAAATATTTTTAAAGTCAGCGCCTCTCCAGCTATAAATACTTTGCCAATCGTCGCCAACAACACAGATGTTTTTATGTTCATTCGTAAAAAGCTTAATGAGCTTATATTGTGCGGCGTTGGTATCCTGATATTCATCGATAAGGATGTATTTGAACTGACGACGCCATTTTTCTTTTACTTCAGGAAAATTCTCTAAAAGACTAACTGTCCGGCCGATAAGGTCATCAAAATCTAAGGCTTGTTGATCCCTTAATCCTTTTTCATATAAAGGAAAAATACGTGCGGCAGTTTTTTGATTTGGAGTTGAGGCAATACCAGAATATTCAGCAGGAGTAAGTAATTCGTTTTTTGCACTGCTTATTAGTGAACCAATCATTCTAGATGGAAATTGCTTTTCATCTATCGCTTGTTGTTTGGCTAATTGCTTAATTAATGCCGTCCTGTCCGATTCATCAAAAATAACAAAATTACTGGCAAGCCCAATATATTGTCCATCTATGCGCAAAATCTTTACGCACATGCTGTGGAATGTGCCCATATAAGGCATAAAGCTTCTGTGTTCGGCATTATCACCAAGCAGCGATGCGACACGTTCTCGCATTTCCTTAGCTGCTTTGTTTGTAAAGGTCACGCCAAGTATTTGCGAAGAGTTTGCTAGTTGATTCTTAACAATATATGCAACTCTGTGGGTTAGTGTCTTAGTCTTGCCGCTGCCCGCTCCCGCTAGTATTAATAGTGGGCCTTCTGTTGTTTTTACCGCTTTTTGTTGTTCAGGATTCAAGCCCTCAAGTAATTCACTATGCATATTATTTAATTGTAACAGTTCTAGGTATTTAAAACTGTTGTAGAAGACGTTTTTTTAGCTATTTTCCAATTCTGTATAAAAGTATGAAAACTAAGGACATGGTGAGTAGCGTCCACAGCAATCCAAAAAGCAGTGCCTGCTTTATATAGCTTTTTTGTTGCATAACCTTATGAAGAGGGCGATGTATGACATTTGTGTCATAAATCATGGGCTGTTGCATCGTTTTTTTTATTCTTTGGGCATGTAGTTCCATAGTACTCGGTGTCATTGTGACACCTTGATTGTGGCCAATGTAATGAACATTTTTCTCATATTGATCTTTTATGAGTACTTTATTTTTAAATTGTGAGGCGTGCTTTGACGAAGCAACCCTATTTGGTTGTGAAAAATCTGAGATAATCTTGGACTTTTTTTTAGTTTCCACGATTACCTTTTATCTAAATCATGATGTATTTCAAAGGCCGTGTCGATCATATCAGTGAATTCTGCATAATTAAGACTAGCGCTACCAACAAGTAAACCGTCAACACCATCAGCTTTCAAAAAACTTGCTGCATTGTCAGGATTGACGCTACCGCCATAGAGTATGCGAACATTTCTTGAGGCCTCATTACCATAAAGACCTGCGATTGAATTACGAATTGTTTTAGCTGCCGAAGCAGCCTGATCAGGAGTTGCAAAATTACCAGTGCCTATTGCCCAAACTGGCTCATACGCAACAACAAGTGATGTAATTTCTGAAGCCGTGATGTTTGCAAGGGCACTTTGCATTTGATCTTCAAGCACTTGATTTGTTTCTTTATTGATTCTTTCCGTTTTCGTTTCACCAACACATAGTATTGGAGTAATGCCATTTCGATACGCAGCTGCTACTTTCTCCTGCACTTCTTCTAGTGTTTCGTTAAATAAATGTCGGCGTTCTGAATGTCCGACCAGGCAATAGCTTACTAAATCTCGAAGCATCGAAAATGAGACCTCACCGGTAAATGCTCCCGCATCCTTATCATAAGCATTTTGAGCGGCGAGTTTAAATTTCCGACGATCAATTTGGAGACTTATAGGCTGTAAATCTAACATAGAAGGGATCAAAACAACTTCAATGTCTCTGTGTATTGCGATTCTATCTTGTAATCTTTTTGCAAGTAAACTAGCCTCTGAAACGTTAAGATTCATTTTCCAATTACCTGCTATAAGAATTTTTTTCATCTAAGAATGCCCACTTAATTTCCTTTAAATAGTACCATTTTTTGCAAATAAGGAGGTTCCCATTTTTACGTCTTTATTCTGCAGCGCTTCAAGACCTGGTAATCGCTTTCCAGCCATAAGCTCCAAACTTGCTCCACCTCCTGTTGAAACGTGATTCAAACGCTCCCTTAACCAAGGTATTGATTCGACAAAGCCTACTGTGTCGCCACCACCAACAATTGTAAAGGGTTTATTATCATCTCGTGGATGTTCTCCGACGAGCCCCTCTACAATAAGTTTTGTACCATGAGAATATGGGTCAGCAGCTCCGTTGAGCCCCTTTACTTCCGTTACACCAGCAGTGCCGTTCCAGACCGCAGTACCTGCAAGCTTCATGGCTCCTGCAATACTTGATGCCGTCATAGGCCCAATATCTAAAATGTATTCATCAGGTTGAATGGTATATGAGGCAACATCGGGAATTTTTGGATACGCGTTAATATCCGAATAGGCATGCGATGCTATATCGACGATTCTCGTTGGTAACGTATTATCCATAGCCTTTGCTACCACGACGTCATGTGGTAAATAAAAAGTGAACTGTTCTCGTCTCATTCGTTCTTCGGCTTTTTGATACAATAATTTTGCACTTTCGAGTGCATCCTTATCTGCACGAGATAATCCTATTGGAATATCTTCAATCATCAAAAATGTATTTGCCATAGCGCCAACCACCGCAACGTAATCAGCTTTTTCAATGAAAACGTTAAGGAGTTCAATTTTATCAGACACTTTTGCTCCCCCTATAACTATCGCGAGCGGTCTATCAGGATTGATCATAGCGTTCGTAATACTACTAACTTCTTTCTCAAGCAATAATCCAGCAACGGAAATAATAAAATGAGTTATGCCTTCCGTACTAGCATGAGCTCGATGCACAACTCCAAAACCATCTTGCACAAATACATCCCCTAGTGCTGCTAATTTCTTAGAAAAATTAAGATCATTTGCTTCTTCTTCTTTGTGGAACCGTAAATTCTCTAGCAACAAGAGCTCGCCAGACTGCAATGCATCTACTGCTTTTTGTACATCAGGCCCAATGCAGTCAGTAGCAAACCCAACACTACTATGTAATAATTCCGAAAGTCGCGTTGCACAAGGCTTGAGGCTGCAAAGACTATCCTGGGCATTTTTTGGTCTACCTAGGTGAGACATAAGAATTACTTTAGCTCCCTGACTTCTAGCATATTCGATAGTTGGCAGTGCCATCTTAATTCGGTAATCGTCCGTTATTACTCCGTGATCGTTTATGGGAACATTAAAATCTACTCTAATTAAAACTTTTTTATCTCTGATATTCACATCTTTTATGGTTTTTTTAGTAAACATAATTTTCTACTTTATAACTCTCACTTTAATTGTATCAGTTGCACCCACAACTCCAGGATAAGCCCCTGAAGCCGAAATAATCACGTCACCACTTTTAAAAACATTATGTATTCGAAGCCAATCAGTTATTTTTTGAGCTTGCATATGGCTATCTTTTTTTATGAAACTTTTAATTGAATAAACAATTGCTAGTTGTTGAGAAACTCTTTGTGAGCTGGTGATTGCTATAATTGGGTGATTTGAACGCCTTGAAGCTATTTTAAGCGCTGTCGCTCCACTCTTTGTCTCGGCAACGATAGCCGTTGCATGCAAGTCATTTGCAAGTGCAATAATTGCTGTCGCTATTGCCCCCTGTTTGTTGTGTGCATTTATTGATTTCGTCGCATCAATCTCTTGCAGACCCGAACTTGCCTGTACGTGGTTGATAACTTTTTTCATTACTTGCACTGATTCGTTTGGATATTTACCACTCGCTGTTTCGTCACTTAACATAACTGCATCAGCACCAAAAAAAACTGCCGTAGCTACATCGCTTATTTCGGCTCGAGTAGGTTCTGGATTTTCTGACATACTCGCCAGCATCTGTGTAGCAACAATCGTAGGTCTATCATATTTATGACCGAGGCTTATTATTTTCCTTTGCAAAATAGGCACTATTTCTGGTTCGGTTTCAATTGCAAGATCTCCACGCGCAACCATGGTAACATCTGCTGTTGCTATAATTTCTTCTAGATCATTAAGCGCTGCACGGGTCTCAATTTTTGCTATTATCTTGGCGTCACTCCCCAGATTCAAAAGTCGTAATCGTAATTTTTCAATATCTGATGCTGATTGCACAAAACTTTGAGCCACATAGTCAAAATCATTCTCTACTCCAAATGCTATATCTTTTAAATCTTTTTTTGTAAGAATATTACCTTGGAAATCTGAGTCAGGCAGATTAATGCCTTTTTTTGAATATAAGGTACCATCATTTTCGACTCTTGCATGGATTATGCCATCTTTAACGGAAGTAATGACAGTTTGAATCTTTCCATCGCAAAGATAGAGTCGTTCACCTCTTTTAACGTTTTTACTAAAGTCGTATTGAACAGGAAGCGTAGATTCGCGCTCATAATCAGCACCATATCGAAATCTGATTACCTGACCTGCTTCTATGGGGATTGGGGTGTTCAGATCACCTAAGCGTATCTTAGGTCCCTGTAAATCCTGAATTAATGCAATTGATCGACCCAAACTTTTAGCAGCTTTTCGAACCCATCCTATTTGAATGAGCCTGTCTTCCATTGTTCCATGGCTAAAATTGAGCCTAATTCCATTGGCTCCTGCCTCAAGGAGCGCTAAAACTTTTTCGAATGAATTAATTGATGGCCCGATAGTTGCAATAATTTTAGTACGCGGAAAGTCTACCGATTTCAAGGTCGGCGCTTCAGTATTTATATCAATCATTGTTCCACCCTAAGCATTACTAGTATTGTACGGTAAAAAACAGGGGATTTAAAGCGATTTTACTGACTCCTTATTCACCAAATACAAATTCTAAAGCTGCTTCCTGTTCCTCTGTCATTGTTTCAAAAGAATCTGGAAATTCTATAGCGGAAAAGGGAATTGTTCTAATCAAAGATCTATCATCTTCTGGGTATCGCTCCTTCATTTCTTCCTGTCGATTTTCGGAACTGAGTGCAATAAATATACGTGCGTCAGCATCTCTTTGGACCGCTTGTTCAATAATGGCTTCAGCTTCGGTAGTAGAATGCGCTTTTACTTCATACGTTTCATAACCAACCGAAACACTCCACCAGACGGGTACTTCATAAAAAATACTTTCTGCTGTTTCATCCATTCTTTCTTGAGAAAATTCACTCATTTCTATCCTTTTTCCACCTATTAGCAATTAATTAAAAAGTATAACCTCTAGTTAGTATTTTTTTGAAAAAAAATATCGCCCAAAGTGGCTGACCATCCTAGTGGGGAGCCTTCTGTATGTGCTGACTTGTGCTGTACTAATGCTCCCAATTTTCTATAGGTATCGTTATATTTTTTTGCTTCAATAAACCCGCTTAAATTTAAGGCACCATCAATTTGTCTTTCCGTCATGCCTTCTTCGGGCATAAAGATAGCATCTGGATAATCAATCGTAACAATAAGTGCTTGTCGAGCAAGTTTGGTGATTAAGCTTGTGGTAATTCGTACTTCAGGTCTTTCTATGAACATTTCTCTGTTTTCTTCAATAATCCTTGATGCGGCAAGTGATTTATAAAAACCCTTGGTAAGTGCTTTCTTTTGCTCGCTATATCCCATGGGAATTGCAGTGATCGTATGTGAGGGATTTGTCTGAGCACGAGCTTTGGATGAAGCAAGGTGTCGTAATCCAATTCGAGCAAGTGGTAAATCGTGCGACTCAAGGCCTTCGAAAACATCATGCACCTTATTGGTAAATCCATCTATAAATTCAGTAGTAACTCCAAGAACTCCTGCCAGATTATTATTAATTTCAGGTAATCTACCTAATATCTCTCTTGCTTCGCCTTTACGCATATATTTTATCCCTATTTATAAAAAACATTATACGAGAAACGACAATAAAATAAAGTTACTGATTCATTTTAAGTAACGTGCCGTTGAGTGGATCTTTATTGATGACATTGAGCG
>Ga0214200_1000203_pt1 | contig 16665 bp, 11 predicted proteins | sample TroBogEpilimnion_7_FD_153038 | JGI IMG/M metagenome (GOLD analysis project Ga0214200, IMG submission 153038) | Freshwater microbial communities from Trout Bog Lake, WI - 23OCT2008 epilimnion | ecosystem: Environmental > Aquatic > Freshwater > Lake > Epilimnion/Euphotic zone | place: Trout Bog... | reverse complement strand
GGAAATATTCGGCTGATGACTAAGACCTAAACCTCGGAAACATGGAAATAAAAGTGCTGCATCATTAAACGGCAAATGAAAATCGGGGGCATCACGTCCACCATAACCATGTCCAACAATAAAACCCCGTCTAACAATACCCGACCGAGGTAAAACCAGCCAGCCCCGAATAGGAAATCCATCTGTTGAAGTATAACGAATATCAAAAATTTGCCGACCAACGGCATCCGAAGTTAATATCTTTAATCGCGGATTCGGTAAAACAGATAATGATTTTTGATAACGATTAAGCCAAAAATGATCAAAACCTTTAGGTTCTCTAGGAGCAGTTACATCTAATAACTGCTCTAACGAGTAGCCATACGTTGGATCAAATCCATATTCGTTTTGATTAACTTGATTATGAATATCGTCGGACATGAGTTCCTCTAAAACGCATTAATTTATACAGAATTTTCATGACAGAATTATTTATTACGTCAGCAGGAGCTGTTAACAAACTAAAAATAGACAATGAATAAACATAGACTAAAACCATTCATTTTACCTTCCTACTGTAGAACTTAAAATGTTCAAACAACATTTTGTCGTAGAATAAGCCGATTATTTTAAAACTAATTAAATAGAGGTTAGCAATATGTCGGACTGGGTTAATGTAGACCATGTGAATAACTGGCAAGATGGTGAACACAAGATTATTGATATCGATGACACGCCTGTGGCGATATTTAAAATCGGCGGCGAATTTTATGCTATTGAAGATATTTGCAGTCATGATGGTACCGAAATTGCCGATGGGCAATTGGAAGGTGAAACTATAATCTGTCCTCGTCACGGGGCAAGATTTTGTTTAAAAACAGGCGCAGTTCAATCCGCGCCTGCTTATGAAAACATTACTAGTTTTCCAGTCAAAATTACCGATGAAATTGTTCAAGTTAGAGACAATCGCTGGGATTAAGCTATTAATTGAAATTTTTAAAACAAAAAATACGATTGACTTTAGCTATCTAACGGACTCAGTTAAAGCAATATAATATTTAATAGGTTACTGATTCTTAAATCAAGATAAGCTTCTATTATTTTATGTTAATCTGATTGCTAGAGCTATTGTGATTAATTTATTTTCAATTTGAAACCGTTCACTTTCCAATGTTGACAAAAATCAATTTACCACTGTCCCTACAAGTTGTTATCGGTGTTTTATTAGGTACTGTTTTAGGGGAATTGTTTGGTACAACGCCCTATCTGTGGGGTGCTATCAGCAATGAAACATTGGGTCAATTGGGTCTACTGGTTATTAGGCTTTTAAAAACGTTGGCAACACCTTTAATTTTTTTAGCTATTTTAGACGCATTTATTCATACCGATATCAGCTTTCGACACGGCGGTCGACTGCTGGCTATTTGCAGCGTTAATTTAATAGTCGCTATGATTATCGGTTTAACCATCATGAATATCTTCACACCAGGTGAGTTTTGGAGCGGTCATCTACAAGAATTGTCAGCACAAATACAGTTAGACATTACAAAGAACCCTTTAAAAAACACACCTGAAGGCGTTTCACTCAATCCTTTAAAAAATATTGCCGGCTATATTCCTGAAAGTATTGTTGATCCGTTTATTAAAAATAATGTCATTTCTGTCATTTTTTTAGCATTGTTAACAGGCGCGGCACTCCGATATGTCAGAGATAACCCTTATATCGGAGATAACACCGGTATTGGTATCTTAGAAAAATTAATTACAGCTAGTTATCACATTCTTTTAAAAATGCTGTCTTGGGTCATTTTGGTGATTCCATTGGCAATTACTGGAGTCGTCGCCCAAGTGGTGGGTAAATCCGGCTTAAGCATATTTATTTTACTCAGTGTTTTTTTGGTAACACTCTTGGCGGGTCTATTAATACATTGTTTGCTTTATTACCCCTGCATGGCGCGCTGGGTAGGTAGGATGCCAGTCAAAAATTATTTTGGTCTGGGCATAGATGCTATTTTAATGGGATTTTCGACTAATAGCAGCTTGGCAACCGTTCCCGTCACTTTACGTTGTTTAACAGAAAAAATGGGCGTTTCACAACGCTCCTCACGTTTGTCTGTATTAATAGGAACTAATTTAAATAATGATGGCATTATTTTGTACGAAGCAATGACTGCTTTATTTTTGGCACAGGCAATCGGTTTTAATTTAGATATGACCCAACAATTATTAATTATTGCTGCTTCTGTTATGGTCGGTGTGGGCGTTTCCGGTATTCCAGAAGCCGGTTTGGTCGCATTACCACTGGTGTTAAGTACTATCGGACTTTCTGAACAATTAATTATCATGATTATTCCGTTAATCGCTACCGTGGATTGGATAATTGCCCGCTGTCGTTCCGTAGTAAATGTTATGAGCGATATGCTGGTTGCTATTTTACTAGATCGATTTGAAGATAAACTCAATTCTCATGAAAAAACATAAGGTGATTTATGACGAGCAACCCTGTAGGCTGGTTTGAAATATATATTCAAGATGTTGAGCGAGCAAAAAGCTTTTATGAATCTTTATTTGAAACAAAACTGCTTAAATTGAAGCCTCCGTTTCCAGAAATTGAATTGTGGGCTTTTTCTGCTGATCACAATCATTATGGTGCTACAGGAGCATTAGTCAAAATAAACGGAGTTTCTTCCGGTGGTAATAGCACTCTTGTTTATTTTCAATGCGATGACTGTGGAATCCAAGAAAGCCGAGTAGCTTCATTAGGAGGTCGTATTGAGCGTTCTAAAATGGCAATCGGTGAATTTGGCTTCATCTCTTTGATTTATGACACAGAGGGCAATATGATTGGACTTCACTCGATGAAATGATGCCAATTAGTGAGTTAGAATTACGACTAACGGATAAGACATTGACTATTAGCTAATCTTAGCTCAGCTAACCAAAAACGTTTGCTTTTAAGTAGCACATTAAGCAGCCGCTTAATGCGGCTGCTTGCTTTCCTATTACAATTCTGAACAATATTTTATAAAATCAACTTATTGATTTTAATTATTTAACCTACTTTTAAGTTAAATATTTCCCCAGAAAATAGTAAAAAACATCACACTGACTACGATTAATCCAAAGTAGCCCAAAAAACTGATGTCGTCAAAAGATACTATGAAACGTCTCATTGTAAGCACCTCGATGATAATAAATGATTGGATAATCGTTTACTTTTTCATGGAAATATTACATCCAATTATTAAAAAGTTACTTAATTATAAATGACATTATCAGTTTGTCAATTTATTAATAAGTTACTTTTTTATTTATCATCAAAAATAGCCTTTCAATTTCGTTACTTAAATTTTTTATATCAAATTAAACATAATTCCAAACAATAATTTTCATGAAAAAACCCATCATTTACTAACGTGGCAAGACTTTGCTAACCAAGCTTCAAAACTAGCAAACACCGCACCAGCAGAAGCAATAATGCTATCTTCTTCAGCAACTGAGTCAGCGATCTCAAGCAACCGATTTTGAAAAAATTGCCATTGAGGTTTAGGATCACTGCCATAAGGTAGAAAAAAACTCGCTCCCGAATTGCTATCCAAATTTAATTTGTCAGCCAGATGGTTGGCAATAAAACGTCCTCCTAAAGTAGCGCCTTCAAACACATAAACAGCTCCTATAACACTGGCTATATCTTTAAATTCTGGGATTTGACTACAATGAGGTAAAACGGCAATGCGCTCAGGCGTAACTCCCAAATATTCTAGGTCTTTTTTCAGCAGTGGCGCCTTGCGACGCTGTTGCCAGTCAATAGCTAACTGCTCAGCCCACGGTTCTATAGCTCGCTCAAAAGGAACATAATAACCATACAAACTTTCTAGCCAGACATTATATTGGCTAATAGTTAATTGCGGATCCAAAATGTTAAATAGTTTTTCAACACGCCGATGTTGTCCAGAGGTTGTCTGCTTAATTCGCTCCAAAATTGAAACATGAGAATTTAACGCCTCTTTAGAAATCATCAATTACGCTCCAACGGTAAAGCAACTGTATTAAACCAATAACTCATTAGATTTTTAATTTTGTCAATAAATTGTTGTAATTGTAATGGCTTGCAAATATACCCCGAAGCACCGAGACGATAACAACTTTTTATATCATGGGGATTATTTGAGTTTGATAACACGACTACAGGTATAAAGGAGCCATCATCGGACTGCTTAATCAAGGTCAGCAACTCTTTACCACTCATACCCGGCAAATTAAGATCCAGTAAAATCAAGCAAGGCTTAAGAGCATCAAATTGGTTAATTCGTAATAGCGCATCTTCAGCACGTGCAACCCTTTCAATCGATTGTTGATTACCTGCTTTTTGGAAAGCCCAAGAGACAATCTCAAAATCTTCAATTGAATCTTCTATGATGAGAATAGGATTAGATTTTTCCATAACAGCTCATGACTTAATTTTTATGGGTGACAAGGTAAAAAAGAAAGTACTGCCCTGACCTAGGGTAGACTCCAACCAGATACGACCACCATGACGCTCAACTGCACGGCGAACAATTGTTAATCCAGCACCACTGCCGCTGCCAAAAACCTCACGGTTATGCAGATGATAAAACAGTTCAAAAATTTTTTCGTGATATTCCGGCGCAATGCCGATACCGTTATCGCGAACAAAAAATACCGGTGTTGCTTGGGTAGTATCGCAGCCTATCACTATTTGCTTACAAGGTTGTTGATTATATTTAATCGCATTAGTAAGCAAATTCTGAAAAATTCTGCTAACCCATACAGCATCACCATTAATCACTGGCAATGAGCCCTGTATTTCTATATTGATAGCATTGTCTTGCCAAGCATCATTAATGATGGTGACCGTTTCTTTTATTAGCTCATTCATATTACAGGCACTGAATTCCAGTTTATTTTTACCAATTCGAGAATATTGCAATAAGGTATCAAGAAAACCAACCATTCGTTCTGCCAAATTTAAAATGGTCTCAAGTCGTTGTCGACCTGTTGGTGACAAGTGCTCACTTTCCTCCAGTTTCAAAAATTCAACATAATTGTAAATCCCGCGCAACGGTTCTTTCATATCATGTGAAGCAGCATAAGCAAACGAATCCAGTTCAAGATTGCTGCGTTCCAAATCAGCATTAATTTGTGCCAGTAACCACGCACGTTCAACAACGATAGTAAAAAGTGCATTGCGTAATCGGATGGCATACTCCTGTTCGCATTCGAGCCACGGACGTGACCTGGCATTGACCGTTTGTTGCCAAAGTGCAAATGAAGTCCGAGGTTGCAAACGAATTTCGCCATTGAATTCATCAATTTCGACCGGTTTGTCTGGATTACCCGCCCAGTTGACTTCAGTTAAAATTTCCGCTCTAAACCAGATAATCCAATCTTGCGATTTGCTTGACAGACGAATTGCCAGCAAGCCACTGGCAACATCACTAAATTCTTGAGCAAAAGGAAAATGTTTGCTTAATGAATCTGTAGTAAAAATATCTTCTACCTGTTGTGCAAGCCATTTAATCAATAGCGTAATCTGATTTTGCAACGGCGTTTTACCCAGTACTACCAACTTGCCATCCATCAGCACCGCAACTCCGCCGGCATCGAAATCGGTTAGCAAATTAATATCATCCTGTATTAAAGCCTGTTGCAGAGATTCCGATTTAGCCATTTTGACCATCAGTTGATCGAGCACTTGGTTTAATTGCTCTTTATATGCCAACTGCTCCTGCTCTTCGCGGCTCAACATCCATTGCGACAACATTTGCGATAATAACTCCAGCGGGATACGCTTTTCATAAGATAGATATAAAGGCGTACTATGCTGACAAGCTATCAGCCCCCAAAGTTTTCCAGCCTTGAACAAAGGCATCACCAGCGTTGCTTTTACCCCCATATTACGTAAGTAGCCTGTATACATCACGGAAACACTGCGTAAATTGGCGTAACTTAAATTGACAGTTTTCTCTAAAGTCTCTGGCAATAGAGGTACTGGCGTATAATCGACATCTGGAAGATGACGTAGTGGACTCAAGGCAAAAAGCCGTCTGGCAGGTTCTGGAATATCACTGGCGGGATAATGCAAAGATAAATAAGATTCTAACGCATCAGGTTTGATTTCTGCTATCACCTCACCACTGCCATCCGTGTCAAATCGGTAAGCCATCACCCGCTCAAAACCGCTAAAAAATTGAATTTGTTCCAGTGCCTCGGCAAAAAAACCGGATAATGATGTTGTCTGTTGCAAACACTGCATGGCACTGTACAGACGCTGCCAAGAAACAGTTTGCACTGAAGGTTCAATTGCTTCAACGGCTTCAAATTCCAGCAATAACTGACCCTCAGTGGCATTGGCGAACAAATGAAACGGCTGATTAACGCTTTTTAAACAGGAAACCGTCATCAGATAAGCCAAAGCAGTATTCACAGGCTTCGCCATTAATTGCAAACGCAAGGCTTGAGCCTGTTCTTCACCCAATAGACTATCAATATTACTACCCACCAGACTGTCCCAGGTTGCAGCTAACAAACTATAGGTATTGGCACTGGCACTGATAATCGTCAAGCTGTTTGGATCAAGAACAAGCAATGCACCGTATGGCTGAATTGCACCTGAAAATTGTACCTGCTCACGATCACAATTTTGCAAACTCAGTATGTCTGGCTGGTCAATACGACCTAAATCGTTATAGAATTCGTCCGGTTTATTTTCAGCCATTTTTAACCTCAAAATCGGCTTGCTTCAAAGCGGCCTTTTTTAATTCTCGCTCTGGTGCAATCGTAAAATAAAACGTCGTTCCTTGACCCGGAACTGACTCCAGCCAAATTCGACCACCCTGCCGATCAATATGCTTGTGAGCAATGGCTAAACCGGCACCCGTACCCCCTCCATAATCGTCACGACCATGTAAACGTCGGAATAAGGTAAAAATAGCCTGTTGATGTTCTTCTTTGATACCAATACCGTTATCACGGACGTAGAAAATGAAGGGCGTTTCTTCAAGATAACCAATTTCGATGTGCTTATCGGCTTTATCGTTGTATTTAATCGCATTTGTGATCAGATTTTCGAAAATCGCTTGCATTCGCACAGCGTCACAAAATAACGATGGCAACAATCGGGGTATTTTTATTTGCACATGAGTTTCAAGGATAAGTAACGACAAATTTTGCTGTACCGTTTGTAATAAGTGGTTGAGATCATTTGTGCATAGCTCTAAAACCTGTTTATTAGCTCTTGAATAGTCTAATAAGACGTTGATTTTATCGTACATACGCATACTCAACGCCATAATCACCTGTAACCATGCACGATCTTCTGCCAGCAAATGATCTCTATCTTGTTGATTCAGCAGTTCGGCAAAATTACGAATACCTCTCAATGGTTCTTGTAGATCATGAGCCACACTATAAGCGAAAGATTCCAGTTCTTGGTTACTTTGTTCTACACGATCTTTTAGGATACGATTTGTTTCTAGCTGCTGAACATCTATTAATGCTTTACGAAGATTCATTGCCGCCTCTTTCTCGTAGCTAGCCCAAGGCCGAGCACGACCTGCTACAACTTGTTTCCATGTTTCAAACGAGCCACGAGGCGTCATCCGTAATTCTCCGTTAAGCGCATCAATTTCTACCGATTTTTGGGGATTACCAGCCCAATTGACTTCGCGCACCCATTCAGGACGAAAAGCCAATAAATAATCTTCTGATTTCGATAAAGGCACCACTAGCAAACCACAAACTGTTTGGCAAAAATCAGTTGCTAAAGGAAACAATGAAGGCAAACAATCCGTTGTAAAGCAGTCTGGCTGTTGCTTAAGCCAAGGTATTAACGACAAAATAAAAGATTGCTCAGGAACCCTACCAATACTGATAATACGCCCGTCCATCACCAAGGCAACGCCAGCGGCATCCAAAATATCCATCATACGCGCTGGCAAATCAAATAACGCTGCCTTAAAATCCTTGGCAGCACTCAATTCAGTTGCAATAGCCCAAATACGCTGCTTGCTTTGCAGTTCATGCTGCTGTTGCTCCGCTTTCTCTTTTTCAACCAGTAGCAAAGTCGCCATATCTGTAAACGACTGGTAAGCCTGTCGATCCGAATAAGCCACTGTGCGAGGCTGATCACTCCGGCAATTAATAAATCCCCACAGTTTGCCATTGTCTACCAGTGTCAATAATAACCGCGACCGAACTCCCATATTTTGATAGAAACGCCGACAAAATGGCGAAACACTGCGCAAAGTAGCCATTGCTAAATCAATTGCTAAGGAATTTTGAGTAATCGCCATCACTATCGGTACTGGTTCATAGAGAATATCCGACAGATATTGCTGGCGCATGCGCAGCATTTGTTGTCGAGCAGGTTCAGGAATGTCAGAACGAGGGAAATATTTATCCAGATAGGCTGGCACACTATCTTCACGTGCTTCAGCTACCGCTCGAAACGAACCATCATCGAAAAAACGAACGCCAATAACGGCATCAAAACCTGTTAAGTTTTTCAGCTCATTAACAGCTACCTGCATCGCCATCTGCCAATTACCGGCAGACTGTAATTTCTTCAAGCAACTGTTTACTCGCGCTGAATGTTCGATCATTGAAGTAGCGGTAATATCTGCTGCAATAACTTCAAACTCCAACAGAAAAACATCACCAGAACGATGTGCCAATAACGAATAATTAGCACTGCTGTGCAAGGTAGTAAAACACCCCAATAAACTCGGAACCGCATCTACTGGCAAATCAGCTAAAGATGTCTCTATCTTTTGTTGACTATTGGTTGCAAACAAATACCCTAGAGATTTTCCCAGTAACTGCTCGACATCAACCCCCAAAAAGGTGGCGGTATTAGCACTGGCACCGAGAATAATAAGCAACTGATGATCTAGAACTAACAGAGCACCCTGCGGCATAATTGCCCCGCAAAAATTAACGGGGTCGCGATCACAAGCGGTTAGGTCATCAATGACATCTAAATTAATTGGCGCATGCGCTTGATAAAAAAGGCTATTTATTGAATCATCATTCATGGCAAACAAACTATGTAGTGGAGGGCATGCTAAAAAAACTAGCGATAACATTATGACTCTAAGGCGATTATCTTTGATAGTTATAGTGTTTGCAACCGATTGTCTTTTGATATTTCAGCTTTTATAAAACCGAAAACTTGCTTGCTTGCTTGCTTGCTTGCTTGCTTGCTTGCTTGCTTGCTTGCTTGCTTGCTTGCTTGCTAAAAAGTATTTAAGTAGAATTCGACACTGCAAAGATTATTTTTTAATTCGGCGTTGATTTTTTTATTAACCATCAATATTAAACATTGTTTTCATTCTGAATCCTATTCCATGCAACCTAGAAAATCGACTGTTCTTATTATTGATGATTCTGATGAAGATAGACTTCTCTACAAGCATTATCTTGAGTCCAGTTATACCCTGTTAGAAGCTAATTCGGGCACATTAGGCGTTAACCTCGTTCAAAAATTCAAGCCTGATTGTATTTTGCTCGATTACCGACTACCTGATATGGATGGTCTAGAAATTTTGCAAATTATTCGTGAACAACCAGAGTTAAATAGTTGTGCCATTGTCTTTTTGACCGGTTTTTCAGATATTCAACTAGCTGTTACCGCCATGAATGCCGGTGCGCAAAGCTTTCTAGAGAAGGCTTCAGCGACCGCTAATCTTTTAATTCAAGCAGCGAATCTCGCTATTCAGAAAGCGCACTTGCATCATGAGTTAGCCCATCAACATCAATGGTTCAGTGCCACGCTTGCCGCCATTTCTAATGGTGTAGTCACTATTGACAGTAAACGTTGTGTAGTGGTCATGAACGAAGCGGCAAGCACGATGATCGGCATTCACTTAACTGAAGCAATAGGCAAACCTATTGATGAGATTATTAATTTGGTGGATGAAGAACCCTGCCAAAATTGGCGTTTAGCCATTGATCTGATCATGTTCGGCAATTTGGATAGCACAAATAAAGTCTATGACGGTAAATTGATAACTCGCAATGGACGCCATCTGACTATTCAATACAGCTTAGCAGCTATAAATAGCCCGCTGAGTATCGGAGCTGTTCTGGCTATTCAAGATATTAGTCAGAGCGTTGCACTAGCCAAAGCAAAAAATATTGCTGAAAATGCCAACCTTGCCAAAAGCCAATTTCTAGCTAATATGAGCCATGAAATTCGCACACCGATGAACGCTATTATTGGTTACACGCATATCCTCGGCAATACCGACCTAAATCCTGAGCAGAAGGAGATGTTAAGTAAAATTAGCAATGCATCAAACCATCTTATGTCGCTTATCAATGGCATACTTGACTTATCCAAAATTGAAGCCGGACAACTGTCCATCGAACAAGTGCCTTTTCTCATTAGCGAAGTAATCGCTAAGGTATTTGCTATTTTTAACGAGCAAATCCGCTCCAAAAATCTTCGGCTACTTTACGAAATTGATGACCCAATGCCTTTGCAAATATCGGGTGATCCGATGCGTGTTGCACAAATTCTGATTAATTATATTGGTAATGCCTTAAAATTTACTGAATCTGGTTTTATCAAACTTCATATCAGTAAAATAGAAGAAACTGCTAACGATTATTTGCTTCGCTTTGCTGTGCAGGATACGGGTCAGGGCATAGCTGCTGAAAAACTTGAGAGAATCTTTGCAGCCTTCGAGCAAGCTGATAACTCGACTACGCGCAAGTACGGAGGTACAGGACTAGGACTGACCATAAATCAACATCTGGCGTTACTGATGGGAGGAACAGTCGGTGTTGACAGTCGCATTGGACAGGGTAGTACATTTTGGGCAACCGCGCGTTTTGGTAAATGTGCTCCATTAGCGGCAACCTCGTCAAAATTAGTTACTCATTCAGACCCTGTCCTGTCATTAAAAAAAGATTATCAAGGGCGACGAATTCTTTTGGTGGAAGATGATGAAATCAATCAGGAAATAGCACGAGAATTATTATTAGAAGTTGCCGGGCTTAATGTTGATTTTGCCAACAATGGTCAAGAAGCTGTCAATTTAGCTACGACTACAAATTATGATTTGATTTTGATGGACGTGCAGATGCCCATTATGGATGGTTTGCAAGCCACTCAATTGATTAGACTGTTACCACATTATCGGGATGTTCCAATCTTGGCGATGACCGGCAATGTTTTTCATGATGACCGCCAAAACTGCTTGGATACCGGCATGAATGAAGTGATTACGAAACCTGTTTTGCCGAACGATTTATACCGTACGCTGCTAAAATGGTTAAAACCAACTTTGTTCTATTAAGCCAATAGGCAATCTCTTTGTTTTTAAGCATTATTACCACTAGCAATTAAGACCACCACTGAACGATTGCTTACCCGATAACGGGTCTGTACTATTAGCGGTTGCATTTGGTCTAATTCTGTAATCGCATCATCGCCACTATAATGCGTGTCCACAAAACGTAACCACTGTTGATTTTTGACTATTGGTAACTCGAATTCCTTGTCTTCCCAGTGGGCATTGGCAATTAAAAAAATATCTTTTGCTCCACCCTCTGGCGTACATCCAGACATGTGCATAGCTAAACATCTGGATTGACCGCTCCAGTCAGGTTGACCCAGCCGATTACCATGCCAGTTAATTTGTGTACCATAGCCATCTTTGACTAAAAAACTTCCGTAACGCAACAATTCGTTAGTTTTGCGGAAAGCTATCAGCAAACAGAAAAAACGGTATAAATACTGATTTGTTTCTAGTTGTTGCCAATTCAACCAGCTAATACCATTATCTTGACAATAGGCATTATTATTGCCATTCTGACTACGCCCCCATTCATCCCCCGCCAGAATCATGGGTACGCCTCGTGAAAACAGCATTAAGGTAGCAAAATTGCGTAATTGGCGTTCTCTTAAAGCGATAATTTGAATGTCATCGGTTGGACCTTCGACACCACAATTCCAACTAAGATTGTGATTGTCGCCATCGCGATTTCCTTCGCCATTATTGCTATTATGTTTTTCGTTATAACTTACTAAGTCATTGAGAGTAAAACCATCATGACTGGTGACAAAATTTATCCCGTGACCGGGGTCACGTCCATGTTGATAAAGATCAGCACTACCAGCAAGTCGCGTTGCCAAATCGGCAACCATTCCGGCTTCGCCGCGAACAAAACGTCTAATATCGTCCCTGAAGCGACCATTCCATTCTGCCCAGCGTCCCCAGTTGGGAAAACTGCCTACTTGATAAAGACCAGCGGCATCCCAAGCTTCAGCAATTAATTTGGTGCCAGCCAGTACCGGATCACCAGCTATTTGTTCCAATAAAGGCGGATTTGATAATACATGCCCCATCTGATCACGCCCCAGTATGGAGGCTAGATCAAAACGGAAACCATCAACATGCATTTCCATAACCCAGTAACGCAAACTATCGAGTATAAACTGTCTGACAAAAGGATGGTTGCAATTAATGGTATTGCCGCAACCCGAAAAGTTCATGTAACTGCCATCAGCCGATAGCATGTAATAGATACTGTTATCTATACCTTTAAAAGAAAAAGTCGGCCCACGATGATCACCTTCGCCACTGTGATTAAAGACTACGTCAAGAATCACCTCAATACCAGCAACATGCAGAGCTTTAACTAAGTCCTTAAATTCGTTGATTTCACTTCCGGGTTCCTGACTGGCGGCATAGCCAGCTTTAAGTGCAAAAAATGATAATGGATGATAACCCCAAATATTGCGTAATAAAGAGCCATCTTCTGGATTAACACGATCATTATCCAGTTCATCAAATTCTGTTATCGGCAATAATTCAACAGCCGTAATACCCAGTTTTTTTAAATAAGGTATTTTTTCCATTAATCCTTTAAAGGTACCGGGATGACGAACATTGGATGAAGCATCACGGGTAAAGCTTCTTACATGCAGTTCATAGATAATGGAATCGGATAAAGGCCGGTTAATGGGTTGATCCATGCCCCAATCATAATGATTATCGATAATTAAAGCGCGGCGAAAAGTGTTTTTGACATTATCAGATTGCTCCGACCACACTGAACGACCATTGAGTGCAACGGCATAAGGATCAGCGATTAGTTGACGATCATCAAAGCGATGTCTTTCAGATTTTGGACCATCAATTCGATAGGCATATTCTAGACCGGTGTCTAAACCAGCAATATAAGCATGCCAAATGTCACCGGTTCGATTACATTTGCTATCAAATGGAAAAGCAGCTATTTCTTTTCCACCCGGTAAAAAAAGTATTAACGTAACCGACCAAGCATGTTGAGAAAAAATCGCAAAATTAACGCCGCCACGAACGACCGTCGCTCCTAACGGTAGAGGATGTCCCCGATTAAAGCTAAAATCACTGGTGACGTAAGACAAAAAATCTATCATATGTTTAGATTGTTTTTTGCAGTGGCAAACGGCACGCTTTTAAGCATACCCCTTAAGCGTCATTAACAACGTTAATTATAGTGTAATCGGTTATTCGTCTACACGCTAGACAAGACAACCTTTAAAATAATAAATTTATTTGATTATTCCCATTTAATACGAATACCCGCGTATCCGCTTGCTGGAGCACCAGGACCATAAAACTGGGTTTGCAGGTTATTAAGCAAGGCGTTTTGCCCCAATTGCGCAAACGTTCCATAACGCTCGTCAAAAATGTTACGCCCCATTGCAAATAACTCAATATTTTTGGTAAGTACATAACGCGTATTAATATTGACTAAGGTATAACCTGATATTTGTGGAGTAATATTTTGATCGTCACCACGCGCATACTGGCTAGCAATTGTCTGTAAATCACTACCAATAAACCAATTGTGCACAAACTCATATTCAGCACCCACTTTAAATGTTTGTTGAGGAATACTGGGGATTCTATCGCCTGGCTTAACTGTTTCTGAACCAATAGAATTAGTTAATACAGCATTGGTTTGATAGGTTGCATCAATAAATCCATAATTTATATACCAATTAAAAGATTTAAACGCCAAGCCATTGAAGCCTAATTCGAGTCCTTGACGTTGTGTACTACCTACATTTTGAAAATAACCATTGATGACACTACCTGGACTGTTTAAAAACAATATGTCATTGGTATTACGGGTTTGATAAAGAGCAAAATTCCATTTTAATGCCTCACTAAATCCCCCTCTCGCCCCCACTTCCCAAGTATGCGAAACCACTGCCTGCAACGGTGGATCAGATACAAAGCTAGTGGGTAGGCTACAAGGAGCTTGTGCATTAGCGCAACTAAGTTCAACTGCTGTCGGTGTACGAAAACCTTCGTTATAATTAATATAAGTCGTTAACTCTTTCATTGGCGTATCTAATGAAAAAGCATCTAAAGGATTGAATGTTAATCCGGCTGAAGGGTTAGCACGGGTATACACATCATGACCATTTAGGGCTGCGCCCATACGATCTTGAGTTTGTACCTGCGCTTGCATGAGATTGACCGAAGCATTAGCATGCAACCAGTCAAAGACTGAAAAAGTATCAGTAGTAAAAATATTGGTATAGTTATTTTGACCATTAATCATGACACTGGTAAGCAATGGACTGGAGGCGATTTCATAACGGTTCTGATTAAAAAAAGCATCCTGAGAGGCAACTGAAAAATCGGTATTACCCACATTATAACCACCACCAAAAACCAACTGATTTTCATGAGCAACTACTTTATAATCCGAGGTCATTTGTAGGTTAACTCCAGTTCCATTAGCGTTGGTATTGGTTGCAGTAAAGCTGCCCGGATTAACTAGTTTACCGTTGCTATCTGTGCACTTGCTGGTTACATCAGTACCCCAAGTTACGCAATCCTGATTTGTGTTGCTATTAAGATTATTACTCTGATTATTGCGGTTATAAATATTACCCGTCAGTTGCAATTCATTTGTAAATTGATGACTAGCTTTTAAGGTTACAAAATAGAGGGTATTTTTGGTAATGTCAGGGGCTGTATAAATTGTACTCCAATTTTCCTGCAACATATTGACCGGTGTAGGTCCCACACCTTGCATATTATTGTCGGCGAAAGTAAATGATAAATCGACATCGGAATGATCATCTTCCCAGCCTATCTTGCCAAACCCTTGATTGACGTTAGTTGGGGAATAGGGTCGCCAACCGGTATCGGTAAAAAAGTTACCGGCAAAATACCAGTCAAATTGACCTTTTGAACCACCTACTTCTGCTTGATATGCCTGTCGCCCAAAAGAACCCCCAGTTGCCTGTGCATGAAAACCTGGATGACTGAAACCACTTTTAGTTCGCAATGACATGGCACCGCCCAATGTATTCAAACCGAACAATGGATTTGATCCGGGTACCAATTCCATACTAGCAACTGCTACTTGCGGTATTAAATCCCAGTTAACGGTATCTCCAAAGGGTTCATTAACACGAACACCATCTTGATAAACAGAGACTCCAATTGGCGTTCCTAGAACTGGCGAAGCGGTAAACCCACGATAAGTTACATCGGGTTGATAAGGATTATTTTGGGTATCATTGATATTGACGCTTTGTAAGCGACGATTCATAAAATCAGTCAAAGCAAAAGCTTCATGACGATGAATATCTTCGTCTTCAACCGATTGTACATTGCCTGCTATTTTCTTGCTCTCCAGACCAGTGGTACCCAACGGCGTCGTTGCCACCACTTCTACTTCTGGTAATTCAAATACATCGACGGGGGGAGGATTTACTTTGTCTTTATTGGCTTTGACCGATTTTGCATCAGTTACTTTCGTTGCTGTCGTATCTAAACTTTTAGTTGTTATTCCTGATGCGACGTCATTTTGTTCTGCAAATACAGGGGTTACCAAGAAAACAAAAAATAAAATTCCGTAACCAAAGCGATGCATAAAGAAACCCCCTCATAATAACCTGTGGTATTAACTTAAAAAATCGTATCTTTTCTACTAAAAATGCCCTAGTTAACTATAAGAAAAATATCTGCATGTATTATAGCTGCACAAAATCATTACAGTAGGCAAAAAAAAACCCAACCAGATTAACTGATTGGGTTCTTCATTAAAGTGCTTGGCAATTCCCTACTTTCGCATGGCAAACTGCCACACTATCATCGGCACCCAGCGGTTTCACTTCCGAGTTCGGGATGGGATCGGGTGGTTCACGCTTGTTATGGTCACCAAGCAAAATCGTTATACCTATCTCTTCTCAGATCTAGGCTTTTGGCATTCAGCTCTCACTCAATACCGGAAATCTGTAAACTCAAGCAGTCTCATTGTCTTTCACCACCCAAACTCATTGGGTGTTATATGGTCAAGCCTCACGGGCAATTAGTACACGTTAGCTTCACACATTACTGCGCTTCCACACCGTGCCTATCAACGTCGTAGTCTTCGACAACCCTTTAGGGGACTTTATGTCCCAGTGAGATCTCATCTTGGGAGGGGCTTCCCGCTTAGATGCTTTCAGCGGTTATCCTGTCCGATCATAGCTACCCGGCAATGCCATTGGCATGACAACCGGAACACCAGCGGATCGTCCACTCCGGTCCTCTCGTACTAGGAGCAGCTTCCCTCAAATCTCAAACGCCCACGGCAGATAGGGACCGAACTGTCTCACGACGTTCTGAACCCAGCTCGCGTACCACTTTAAATGGCGAACAG
>Ga0214200_1000196_pt1 | contig 16952 bp, 8 predicted proteins | sample TroBogEpilimnion_7_FD_153038 | JGI IMG/M metagenome (GOLD analysis project Ga0214200, IMG submission 153038) | Freshwater microbial communities from Trout Bog Lake, WI - 23OCT2008 epilimnion | ecosystem: Environmental > Aquatic > Freshwater > Lake > Epilimnion/Euphotic zone | place: Trout Bog... | reverse complement strand
TGCTGAGTGATGTACGTATCCATGATCTGCGCCATTCCTTTGCCAGTTTTTTAGTCAATAGCGGCAGGAGCTTGTACGAGGTTCAACGTATTTTGGGTCACACTCAAATATCCACAACCCAGCGCTACGCTCACCTTAGTCAGGACTCGTTACTGACAGCAGCCAATGAGATTGGCAAAGCAATACCTAGCTTGATGTCTAACTATGTTGAGGAAATACCGTTGCTGAAATGCGCTTAAAAAATATATTGTCAGTTAGGCCAAAAAAAGTGGTTCATTTGCATATTAGTAGGGACATTGAAAAAGGAGGTGCGCAGGATAAGTAACTAGTTCGCGTGAATAAGATACGTCGAGGTCACAAACCGGTAATCATTGGAAACCTGCCAGATTGGCAGAAGAATTCAAATAGTGATGCTGGTGAGGAGTTGGGCATGCGCGATAGCACCCCGCTTGAGATTGGGATTCATCCATCTCTTGGAGTAAGTCAGCTGCAAATAATTAGCAACAAACACCCAACGAAAGCTCGTTACGAGCTTTGTCATCAACATTTTTATAGGATTCAAAACGTGAAATCAAACAAACAAGCCCCAGCTCCAAAATTAGCCACTATCCCAGTGGAGCTAAGAGAACTCTCTCAATGGAGACCATGGAGATGGACTCCGCCAATTAAACCCGGAGGAAAGCCAGGTAAGGTTCCGTTAAGTGCAGTGACCTTACTAAAAAGCAATGACACCGAGCATCTAACTGACTGCACCACCTTTGAAACACTTGCCGCTATGTTACTAAAGGAACAGCAAAAGCCATACAGCGAGCAACTTTTTCATGGTGTTGGACTATCCCTTAACTATGGTGAGTATACGGTTGTAGATTTGGATAAGGTCGTAGATGAGTCGGGACTGCTGGATGACAGAGCAAAAGAGATTATCGAAAACACCCCTGGATATGTTGAGCGCAGTGTGAGCGGCGTTGGCTACCACATCATTACTAAACTCGATGGTTGGGGCAACCATAACCATAGCGATCAGGTTTGGGGTTTGGAGGTGTTCAGAGGGAAGAAGTTTGTTGCCATCACTGGCGATGTAGATGAACAATTCAGTCAGCCAATACCCGACCTACCAGTGAGCGCCGCGTCCATTTTAAAATACTCCAGCCAAGTAAATCAGAAAGAATCAGAACCTTATGATGCATTTGAAGCATGGGGCAATGTAGACCACAGCATGTCCCTGGCGGAGGCAGAAAAGTTGGTGATGTCGATCGAGCCGCAAGTCAACCCAGGTTCGAGTCGGCAGTTTTGGCTCAGCATCGGCATGAGCCTTCATTGTCAGTTCTCAGGAGCATACGAAGCGCTGGAGCTTTGGAACAAATATTCTGAACAGTCCGATGCAGGCGAGTATGCCGGATTCTCTGACCTGGAAAAGGCATGGGATTCATTTAGATCAACCAAATCTAATCTCTATACCGCGGCCACCTTACGTCATTATGCAAAGGAGTACCCAAGGGAAATAAAGGTAGATGATGAAACGGTATTTGATAAGTTCAGGCCTATTGAATACACAACCAACAAACTATTTACCCAGAGCTATGTAATTGATGGCTTTTTAACTGCTGAAATCATCACCATTGCAGGTGCGGCAGGAATTGGGAAAAGTTCAATGCTCGTTCCGCTGGCAGCAACAGCTGCTCACATTTGCAATCCTGAGGATCCGCTCAAACCAAAGCTCAGACGCAAGGTGATTTATATGACCGAAGATCCTAATCAGGTCATTCGCATCCTATTTGGACTGCGAAAACATGGCGGCATTACTCTGACAGATGATGAGATAAAAGACTGGTTTTACATCATCCCAACGATCAGATCCTCCAAAGAAGAGCTTGCTGGCTTAATTAGGGCTTACAGCGCCTCTAAGACCGTTATTCAATCAGGCAAAAAGGGTGACGTAAAAGTGCCTCCACTCTTTGTATTTGACACAGCGGCAGCTACGTTTGGGCTAGATAACGAGAATGACAACTCAGAGGTAAGCGATGCTATTTCAATATGCAAGCAAGCCTGCCTTGAAACTAGGACTCCACTATGGATAATCGCCCATATTGCTAAAGCCCTAACCCGTGCTGAATTATCAGAACTCTCCATTCGCGGCGCAGGTGCTTGGGCTGGCGACGTTCATGGAACTGCCTTCATTGGTATGGATCAGGGTGTTTCTAACAAACGGTTTTTACAGCTAGGTAAAAAACGTCATGTTCCGGCCTATGACACCCTTGAGTTTGAGGCACATTTTCATTCCTACCTTGCGGAGGATGAACTTGGAGATATGGTGGAAGTTAACTATATGTTTGGTACTGCCAAGCAAACCTCAACAAAAGAACGCAATGTTAATAGGGAAATTGCGCGCCATGATGAGCTAAGTAAAAAGGTCATCAGTATTGTGGCTGGATTTAATTCCTCAAATGTCGCAATAAACCGAACTAGCCTAAGGCAGCGGGTTGGTGGTAGCGTCGTATTAGCAACAGAAGCAATTGATAGACTAATTTTGGAAGGGGTTCTGGAAGAATATGATTACCCCAGCAAGACCAATAATCGGCAAAAAACTGCGATCAGATTGGTGAACCCGCCTAACTTTGATGTCTAGCGGATTACTTCTATCGTTCGATGGTTCTACCTATAGATAAACAAAGAACGAACGAACGGAGAGACGAAGCTCTCTCTCCGTAGTTCTCGAATTCCATTCGTTTAGAACCGACGAACGATCGAACGAACCATCGAACGATCGAAATATTTTAGTTAGCTCTATCGCAGTTAGGTGGAGCCTTTTCTTTTAACTTTACGCGCGCGCGAGGGGTCGGGGCTGCCTTTATCCACTAGCCAGCACATTTGCAGAGCTTCCGCACCCCATCTTTGCGGCACTTTTTGCCAATCTGGCACTTCTAAATCTAAAAAAACTACGACATTTCTACGGCTATCAGAACTCAATAGACCCTTAATTGCCAAAAAAATTACAAAAAACTGCCGAATTCACCCTCACCCAGAGCCTCTTAACTACCACCCCTAGGCACCTCAAATGGGATGTCGCCTTATTCAAAAAGGGGCCCTCAACACCATTCTGGCATTCGCACTCAAATTGCAGACATAAAAAAACACCGCCTTGTGAGCGGTGTTTTTAATCTATTACCTATTAGGATTACTGCTTTACTACTACCCTACGATGAGTTGTGGGGTTTTGACTTGCAACTATTACAGAGTAAGAATACCCAATGCAACAGCTGGAAGATCTGTAGTAGTTTGATGGTATCCAACCAAAACGATAGAGTGATAATTTGCAGCACCGGCATTGCTGGTGTCGAATGTAAGCAAGCTATCAGGTCCAGTAGCAGAGTAAGTAAATGCATGAGTCGTAGCGTTATAAGTACCTTCCGCTAATGCAATACCAGATGTTGCACCAGCATTTGCTTGGCCAGCCAGGTTAGTTGCTGTCAACTGTGCATTATTTTCGGAAACTGCTGCTAATGTAGGAGAAACAGCAGGAACAACTGCAGCCAAGTTAATCTTATCACCAGCCACTAAACCTGTCGCATTAGTTACAGCAGTTGCGAAGGTAAAGCTTGTAGCAGAAGATGCGGCAGTATTTACAGCGCCAGCAGTAGCAACAGTAACAACCACTGTATCGTGCGAAGTAGTTGTAGAAACATGCGAACCAAATGTAAGTGTATCCACTCCAGTTCCCAATGTAACTGTATTGAAACCAGTTCCAACTGACACTGAATCTGTACCGTTACCCAATGTTACTGCGTTAGAGTGAGTAGAGGTACCACCGTTACCCAATGTTACCGTCTCAGCACCGGTTGAACCAGAGATATTGATCGTATTTTGACCATTACCAGCAGTCACAGTAATTACTGCGTTACCAGCTTGAGTATCTGTAACTGATTGTTGAGTGGTTGCATTTCCACCGTCGCCCAACGTAGCAGTCAATGCACCAGCACCAGTTTCAGTGAAAATCACAATACCTGTACCGCCTGTAACAGTATCTGTGCTGCCCACTCCAGCTGCGCCATTAAATGTTGACTGACCAGCTCCAGATGCAAATGTTGCGCCGGATGTTGAGCCAACAACTAGGTGCGCATCCACCGCTGCAGTGTCGCCAGTTGTATCAATGCTGGTGATTGTTGTAGCAGCGCCATATGTTCCAGCTCCGAATGTCACACCTTCAGGTCCAGCCACAACTAACGTTTTCAAAGCTGCATCAGTCAAAGCCACTGTATAAGCAATCGCTGCATTGGCTGTATTTACAGTACCCAATGCGTTGATAGCTACGTTAGCAATACTTGTAGGAACGATCGTACCAATGGTTACTGCACCAGTATTAGCAGCAGTACCCAAGTTCAAGGTAGCAACGCTGGTTGGCAGATTATTAGCCAATGTGTAAGTTAAAGAGCCGCCGGTTAAAGCGCCTGTTACTGTCAAATCAACGCCTGCACCAACGTCAGAGAATACGTCAGCACCTGCAATAGCACCTGCTGTTAAGTGACTAAAGCCACCAGCATCTACAGTTGCAGTAGTTACCGCTGTACCTAAGCCCAAAGTATTGAAGTTCGAAATTTGTGAATTCAAGAACAATGGGTTTGTAGGTGCGCCAGCAGCATTCCAAACTAAAGTGTTAGTACCTGTACCGCCGTTAATAGCTTTAGTAGTTGGAGCCGCAGCAATTGTTACAACATCGCTACCAGCGCCGCCAGTAAATGCTGTTGAAGTACCAATCGCAGCTGTAACCGCACCAGTAGCACCAGCCGCGTTCACAGAAGTAACTGTGCTTGCAACTGAACCTAAGTTCAAAGTACCTGTGTTGTTAGCATTGATTGTTGTAACTAGTGCAGCTGTATTGGTTTCAACAGTCAAGGTAGCAGCATTGTTAAATGTTTCTGATGTCGCTGCAGCAGCTGTAATGTTGATCAACGATGTTGCTGCACCATCCAGTGTTGCTGCACCTGTACCAACAACAACAGACGTTGCAGTTGCATCAGTAACAGCAGTACCAGTAATGTCATTTGACAGCGTCAAGTTCAATGCGTGCGCTGCTGTATTTGTAACCGTAACTGCTGTTGCAGCAGCACGGCCCAATGTTGTTCCAGAGTCATTAATTGTCAATGAGGTAAGTGCATTAGATGCAATTCCAACAGCACCAGAAACACCGCTCAAAGATACAGAAGCCAATGTAGATGTACCAGCCACGCCAGTAGCATCAGCATTGTTAGCAGCTAGCTTGTCTGTTTGAATATCAACAATACCACCTGTATTAGAGGAGTGTGTACCTGTTGCGTAAGTGCCGATAGCTTGCGCTGAAACTGTACCACCAGAGAGTGCTACAGATGTTGCACCGTTTGTATAAACAGTAGCAGCGCCAGCGCCATAGTACTGAGTCTGAGCTGTAGCAGCTGCCGTTGCAAGTAACAAAGTAGAGTTGTTAATCACTACGTTGCCAGTTGGGGCTACGCTAGTGAAGGTTGTAGGAGCTGTAGCTGATGGGGCATCAGTAAATGTTGGAGCTCCGCCAACAGTAATTGTTGAGCCAGTTGGAGCAACTAAAGCGTTAAACACTCCAGAAGTAGCGGTTGTAGGTGTTGCACCAACAGCAGTAATGTTAACTGTTGTACCGCCTGTTGCACTAATAACCGGTCCTTGTGCTGCAGTAGCGATACTTTGTTCTGTGATACTGATCGCACCAGTTGACTTAGACAAAGTCATGTTGCCAGCGCCAGTAACAGTCTGAGAAACTCCACCAGTTACTGTAGATGCAGCGCCAACTGCTGCTGCAGATCCAGCGCTCTTGTTAATTAAAGTAACTGCACCAGTAACTGCAGTGTTTGTACCAATTAAAGCGATCCCTGAACCAGTTGCAGTAACGTTAGCAGCGCCGTCAACTGTCAGTGCACCAGCGCCGTTTGCTGTTACATTTGTTCCAGCTTTTACTGTTGCAGTTAAATCTGAACCACCATTAAGAGTCAGTGTGTTAACGGTAGCCCAAGGAGCTGTGCTTGTATTTGCAGAGATTGCATCAGTACCAGCGCCATTGATAGTCAATTGGCTAGCCAAAACAGTTGCGCCAGCAGGCATTGCTAAAGAGTATGCAGCAGCGTTGCCTGTATTAGCGTCATTTAATGTCAAAGCGCCCGCAGGAACTGCTGTACCGGTTGTGAAAGTTGCACCAGTGGCATTAACAGTGAGTGTAGTAGTAACACCAGGAATTGTTCCTTGTGCAACTGCTGCAGCTGTCTTAGTAGTAATCAAAGTTGCATCTGCTGTACCTGTGTTAGCAGCAGCTGCAGTAATCATTTGTGATGCTGTTTGAGCATATGCTTGAGCAATTGTTGTGCCAGATGCGATTAGTGCATTGGCAACACCTTGCCAATATGTTGAACCAGTTGCATCAGCATTACGTCCCAAAATGTTGTTGTACATAAGATTAACAGCGCCTGCTGTTGTTTGGCCACCGTATATTGCGACAAACTCGGGAGCGATTGAAAAACCGTTCACGATTGCAGTATTCGCTGCAGTTGTCCCACCAGCGTTAGCCAGTGCGTTTGTCCAGTAACCGAAACCGGCTGAATCTGGATTGCGACCCAAGATAGAAATGTAGTCCTGAGCGATGGTGTTTTGTATTGCTGTCGTAATCTGAGATACAGCCATTTGAAATTCTCCTAATAATTAATAAAAGCAAATTGGCTTACAAAAACCAATATTGACGATGAATGATAACCAACGTAGACTGTACCTATATGTGATATAAATCACTTTTAATACAAATGAACGCTTGCATATCCTCACCTGTGAAAAAAAACAACAAATGATGCTATTTGGTAGATGCAAGCTGGCGTATGAGCCTTGTAGTGAAGCTATTTTACCGCATTTAGCCCCGTTTACTAGAACCTTTACTAACTTGCCCACCTATAAACACCTACCTTCCCTTACAAAAAAACCGTTTGAGAAAGCAATCTTCTTGAATTGGTTGGTTTTTTTGCTTTTGAAGCTTAATATTGCAGCGCAAAAACTGACTTTCCAAATCACCAGTCTATTAAAGCAAGCCTTGCAAGCGGTTGAGCATGTTTTTTGCACCTATTTGGAGCATTTTTACAGATACCTGCCCTATGTTGGCAAAAAGTGTGATGTATTTCTCACTTTTCCATTCATTTCGCACACCAACTTCTTCAATGAGGTCCTGTGGCCACATACCCCAAATTTGCTACCTATCTATATAGATAGCACTTTTACTAGCCCAATGGCCAGGACAGGGGGTTAGGATGGCCGTAGCCGTTGATCTGATTAAGCAATTTCCCTTTTTCCAGGGCTTGCCTGATATCGATTTACAAACAGTTGCCCAAAATGCGCAATTAGGAGCAGCAAAACAGGGGCAAGAGATTTTGGCGCGTGGGGCAGTCGTCAGTTATCTCACTTTTGTAGTTTCTGGGCGCATTCAATCGACTGAGATCGCTGACGATAGTCGCGTGATCGGCATTACGATTTTGGTGCCCGGCGACATTATTGGTTGTTTAACACTGGCCGATGGTCAACCAGTAACAAACTCACTGCGCACCTTAGAAGATTCGCAAATGCTGCTCATTCCGATGGTGCTCGCCAAATCTTTACTCAACACCCAGCCTCTGATTGCGCAACGCGTGATGCATCTTTTAGCGCAGTCAGTGCGCCACTCGATGAAAGAGCGCTCGATGTTAAGTCTACCCAATGCATTTCATCGCATCTTTGTGCAACTTAATTTGCTCGTAAATAATTCTACGACGCAAAGACAATTGCACCACGTACCAAGGCAACAAGATATTGCGGCAATGGTCAACACGAGTCGTGAAACGGTTTCACGCGCGTTGCAACTGCTCATTAAAAATGGGGTGTTAACGAAGAGTGGTCATCAACTCCACATTCAGCAAAGTGAAGCGCTCAAAAAATTAGCCGCTGATGGTCTAGACGCATTGCCACATCACAAAGAATAAATAAAATAATGATTGTTCATTTATTTGCTAGCAATCCCTAGCAAATAAAACATCAAATTTAATCAGCGCCTATGCGTTGCAATTGATAGCTACCGACAAAGCCCTCTACTGCACTACCGACCTGTATACGAAACTCTATATCAGAGCTATCACGCTCTAATTCAAAATCGAGTTGAGTAATGGTTTTACTGGTTGGTAATGGGCTATTAATGGCCTGAGCAGTCAAAATCGTTTTACCAAAATTGGTACTCACATCAATTGTGCCAATGGGCTTGTCTATTGGCATGTGTGGTGCCTGCAGATGGCCTGTAACGGCTAAACGATAACGCCCTTTTGGCAATGAAATGTAAGGGCCATACACCAAAAAACCATCCTGCTCGTTCGTGCGAATCGAGCTACCATCGCGCGCACCAGTTTGTGTGGATAAATCATCGCCCAAGTAAGTATGCACAGCACCGTTAGATTGGGGAGTTGGTATCATAACCTCTAGCGCCTTGTAACGTGAGGGCGTGCTCTCTAACAATGAATTTTGTGCCAATGGATTGACTGATGCCTCATTAATATAAGGTGCGCCTAGTGGAAACAGATACTGCCAAAGCACTGCAGGATTTTCAAAATAAAATACGGTATGTTCAGCGCATTGGATAGTTTGCGCCGCTTGTAATGGCAAGCTACCCCAAAGGCGCGCTGCTAACTCAGGCTTGGTCGCGAGCACAAAGTTGTAAGATCGTATGGATTGTTTTTGGCTGCCTCTGTCGCTATACACAAAATCAATGCCATTATTGCCCCACAAAAAATATCCAGCGCGTGGTCGCCATGGATTAATTTGCGCTAGGTAAAACCCAAAATGAGATGCAAAGCGGGTGGGCCGAGCATTCCAATATGTTGCTACGCCATCTGCTAAGGGATAGTACTGCGCTGCGCTGGCAATACAGGCCAGCGCCCCACTAGTATCAGCGCCTGCCGATAACCCAATGGCATCACGCCCGCTCGTAACCTGTTTTGGGCCAATCAAATCGTGGCGCAAATCCCAATGGGTCAGTGCGCTAATCAATCCCAACAATCCAATGACCACTAGGCACTTAGTCAATGCGCCAGAGTGCGCTACTTTTTTAAATAGCTTATATGCCAAGCCGCTAGCGACCATCAAACATAACAATGCGGGAAAAGCCAAGTAACGTAAGCTACCTAATTCTTGATAAAAGAGCGGCGTAATTACGATGATGGCCAGGCTTGGCAATAGCGTAGGTACGCAAAGCCAAACAATCAGTTTCTTTATCTTTGATAATGGCTGTAGCTCACTTTTTTGTGCATGCTCAAATTTAAACAAGACTGGGTAAACCAGAGCGCAGAAAATAAGTAGCGCAATAAAGAGAAGATGTGTTGGTGAGGCTACAAGCCATTGCTTAAATAGGAGCACTGCTCCCCAAAATTTATCTAGTGAAAAAAAACTCTCTAGCAAGGATTGGCGCGGCAACAGCCCACCTGCGGTTGTTCCCAAAATAATGGCAATGAGCGTTACCCCTAGATCCTTACCATTACGCGCACCAGCTGATCTAGTTGTATTGCGGTCATCACCTCCCGTATTCGCAGATAAAACCTGGGATGATGGGATGCAATAACGCCAAAAAAACTGATTGATTAGCCAAATCCCTAACAGTAAGGCCGACATAGAATCGGAGAGCGCTTCTAAAAACACCAAACCAAAAATAAGCGATAAAACCCAAGCACAATGATTGCTTTTCCAAAGACTTAACAGGTAAAAAATTTCAAGCACGACAATGGCTGTGAGAAAATGAGCGCCTGATGCCAAGAGCTGCCAATACACATTGACCATGGCAAATGGAAAACACAAACCTACTACAAGCAAAGTGCAATTCATTAAAGCGCCGGTTTGCCATAAACGCAGCTGCTGAAAGCCTGTTGCATGAACAAAGACTTGATGCACTATCAGCACCAAGATTAGATCGTTGATGGTGGCAACTGCCCAAATTGAATATTGATCTAGCCATCCAATACTCATCACCAACAGCGCAATAACCGTATCGGGAAATAGATAGGGTGCTCTGGGTAAATTCCAGGTGCGCAAAACGTTTCCAGTCCAAATGTCATGCGCCAAATCAAATAAGACCAAACTATCGGCATTACTGGCCATGCTGTGAACCAGGGGAAATACTCCAAAAACGACAGGCACTATGGCAATAGCCATCAATAAAACGCTAACCAAATTGATAGCCAAGTGTGTTTTAGAGGCGTTATGCAAAGAAGTTGAAAATAGCAAAGGGGTGGTGACGCTAAAGAGGATGGAGTCCTCATTTTATACACCCCCACCTTTAATGGCTCGCATCACGCAGAGCTCTCTTAAAAAGCCGGATTCTTAGGCGCTATTCCTATGCGAAAATTGACCAAATGAAACTGAGCACTGCCTACCGAGCTGATATTGATGGTCTGCGCGCCATCGCGGTGCTCTCCGTGATGCTCTTTCATCTTCAAAGTGCGTGGCTACCTGGCGGCTTTGTGGGGGTCGATGTCTTCTTTGTGATTTCGGGCTTTGTAGTGACGAGCTCATTAGCACAAAGTAAGGCAACCAACGCTTGGCAATTTATTACCCAGTTTTATGCCCGCCGCTTAGCGCGCATCATGCCAGCACTGCTTTTTGTATTGCTATGCACAATCATTGCCGCAACGCTTTTTATTCCACAAGCATGGTTAACTGACTTTAGTGAAGAGACTGCGCGCTTTGCTTTTGCTGGGTTATCGAATATCAAACTGCAAAATAATGTCGATACGTATTTTGCGCCGCGCACAGAATTTAACCCCTATACCCACACCTGGTCTTTAGGAGTTGAAGAGCAGTTCTATTTAATCGTGCCTGTGCTCATTTATGGCTGGCTCAAAGCAACCCGCATGGGTAAAAAGCGTATTGCGGTATTTACCCAAGTACTTATTGGCGCCTTAGCGTTGTCCTCTTTGATCTGGTGCATCTGGGCAACTAACCATTACCCCACAATTGCCTTTTATTCCATTAGCACACGCTTTTGGGAACTGGCTAGCGGCTCTGCGCTGTTTATGGCCACCTGTCATCGCCACCAACAGGCGGCTCGCCTTACCAATCATCCGCGCTTGCAAACACTGGGCGCCGCTGTTGGACTAGTGTTGATTGGTGCGGGATTTGCTTTTGCTAATGGCACTCAATTTCCCTGGCCATGGGTGCTATTGCCCGTCATTGGAACGGTGCTACTCATTGGTAGCGCGCATTTAGATAAGCTTGATCCAATGCGCCGCGTATTAAGTAAGTCTGCTTTTGTGTGGGTAGGTAAACGTTCCTACTCGCTGTATATGTGGCATTGGCCAATCTATGTACTCATGCGCTGGACGATCGGCTTAGAGCACCTCTGGCAATTTGCCATTGCCCTCATTGCCACGGTATTGCTATCGATGTTCTCCTATCGCTTTATTGAGCAACCCCTGCGTCACAATCGCTTCTTGGAAAAGCTGCCCTCAATTCTGATTGTTGCCCTATTTATCGGAGCGACTGGCGCAACGTATGCACTAGCAACGCACATTCTTTTACATGCTGATCGTTATAGCCTCAGCATAGTGGCTCGCAATAATCAAGATTGGTACCGCAATGGATTGACCAACTATCCAGAGATGACGCCCTATGCGTGTTTACCTACCCGTGAGACAGGCTCTATTTCAGGAGGACGCTTTTTGCGCTTAGTACCCAAATCCGATTGCACTAACTCTCGCTCTAGTAGCTCAAACCAACAAATTTTTGTCTTGGGTGATTCGCATGCGGATGCCCTCTTTCCGATATTTGAAGAATTAAGTGCGCAGAGATCAATTCCCATTTCGATCTTTGCTTTTGCCGGCTGCGGTTTTATTGACTTGAGAGCGCCGATGGCCAAAGGCTTTGGTGCAGACTGTAATGTCTTTAATCAGGAAATTACTCAAGCAGTACTTGCTAAAGCCAAGCCTGGTGATGTCCTGATTTTGCCAAGTCTGCGTATGAAACGCTTTACTGATCAATGGGCTAGCTTTGGCTTTAGCGATATGCAGCACGAGATGTATAACGAGCAAGCTCAAGCACTACGTAAAGCTGCATTAGAAGATGCCAATGCTTTATTAAAACCCTTTACGGATGCGCATTTAAAAGTGGTCTTTATCGCGCCGCCGCCCCTCTTTAAAAGTCCCACCTTTCGGTGCGCCGATTGGTTTAATGCGCATAATCCAATTTGTGAGCAAGGCATCAGTATGCCTAAAGCTGAATTAGTGCAACTGCGTACGCCGATCTTAGAACAAATGCATGTCCTTGAAAAACAATTACCCCAGATTTATCTTTGGGATCCATTTGAGGTCTTGTGTCCCGAACAAACGTGCAACGCAATGCGCAATGGTCGCCCTTTATTTTTTGATGGAGATCATTTGAGCAACTATGGCAACTTAGTGCTTTACCCCAATTTTGACAATTGGCTTAATCAAAAACACATCCTTCAAAACCCCAGTCAAACTTCTATTCCCTCTCCGTAAGGGATAGGTTGAGTTTTTTAAGAAGCCAAGCAGGTGGCGCTTTACCTAATAAGGCAAAGCCGCGCACTAAGTGCTCTGCAAATCCTGGAGTACGTTCATAGTGGCGTTCAAATTCACACAAAATCCGATAGCGCGCGGGATGCTTTTCGCACAATAGTGCGTCTTTTTCAAAAAAGTGGGCTCTGGCAGCAAACGATTCGCGCTCGATCTCGCGCTTTTGTGCCGGATGAAACACGGCCACATCGCCTGCATAAGGCACTTCGCCTAAATCGAGCATGCGCCAGCCAAAATCGGTATCTTCGCGAAAATGCGGACGATCAAATTGCAAATCAAAACCGCCTAAGTACTGAAATACGCTGGAGCGCACCATCAGATTAGCAGTCATAAATCCAATGCCCTCACTTCCAACATTGCTCACTGGGCGATAGGCGGGATCATCAAAATGATCCGAATAAATTTTTCCCTCCAGACCAACTACTTGAGTGCGTGCAAAATAATCCCGTGCGTTAACTAACCAATCGCTCTGAGGCAAACAGTCGTCATCAACAAACGCCAAAATTTCTCCTTGCGCAAGCATTGCGCCGGTATTGCGCGCTCGTACTGCTCCTTTGATCGGTGAAAAATAATAGGTTAGCGCAAAACCATAATCATTTTTCGACCCTTCCCAAGGCTGGGCGCTTTGGTCAACGATGATCACTTCAAAATCACGCTCGACTTGCCTTTGTAACTGGGTCATGAGGGCAACTAAGTGATCGGGGCGCTCATAACTGGGAATAATCACTGAAAACTTGGGCAAGGTTTGCCCAGCAATCTTGGCACGCATCTGGATAAATTGGCCTAGCTGACTAGAGATGCGCTCCCAGGCATACCCCTCCTCTACGCAGCAGCGCGCTTCTAGCCCATACTGCGCACGCAACTCTGGGATATTCATTTGCTCGATCGCTTGCACAAAAGACTGGGGCGTAGGCGCAACAATCTTCATCGCTTTGCTATAGCTCGATTCAATGCCGCGTGCTCCTACTGCAGTAGTAATGACTGGCAAACTTGAAGCCATAAAATCAAACATCTTAATATTGGTGCCAGATCCCGAGAACATGGGATTGAGCGCAACATCGGCTGCTTGGAGCCAGGCATGCTTTTGCGCCTCACTAATGGTGCCCACTAAAAGCACGTTATCCAATTTGCTAAGCACTTGATCGCATACCCCACCGGCAATCACAAACTGCACGTGGGGGAGTAAGGGGGCCAATTCTTGGACAATAAAGTAAGCCCCTTCGACATTGGGGCCATAACTACTCCCAATAAAAAGAGCGAGCATTTGCTCTTGCGCAATACCGAGGTTTTCACGCGCCGCTCTTTTTACCTCTGGTGTGATGTCACGCTCAGCGGTAAAGGCCATCACCCCATTAGGAGCAACGCGCATCTTAGCGGGAGAAAACCCATACACACGGTAAAAGCGTTGCAAGTCTTCATGCGAGCAAGTCAAAATCCAATTCGCCCGAGCGCCTAGCGCAGCTTCATCAGCACAGACTTGTCGAATTAGTTTGGCTTGTACGCTATTTTTTGCGTTCAGTAATTGTGCTCGCAAATACCCTTCCACATTTTGCGCGTCATAAATGACCACTTGATCGATGCGCAGCTCATCGCACACCAAGGGATACACCCAGGGATGAGAAAAAATGACTACATCGGCTTTGGCTATTTCCTCTCGAACAGTTTGCAAGTACTCTGGCGATAAAGCGCCTTGCTCGCTAAAAGCCAAATCAATGACAACGCCGCAACCTGCTTTGTTGGCCAATGCCTTAGCAGCATCATGATGCTCGTTTGATAAAGGCACATCAATCTCGGTCAAGGTTGGACTTAAAGCGTGAGATCGGTAGGATTGGCCCGGCCAATCGTACGAGCCTACATAGCGTGTTGGCAAATGGATGCCTAGGCCATGATAGAGCCCTAGTAAACGCTGACGCCCTCCCCCAATCGGCGGATCAATGGGCTGCATATCGACTACCGCTACATTCGTAGTAACAGGTAGCTTTTGCGCTACTGGATCTAGCGCAGCACTGGCTAGCTGGCTAGCGACTTTTTTCCAGGACAGATTAGCCACCCACGCAAGGCCTGCTTGTCCCATTTTTTCTAAATCAGTGGGGTGTTCGTAAGCCCACTCTAACGCTGTGCAAAGATCGCCTGCATTAGGCGCAACTACCAAACCATTGTGGCCGTGGCGCACAATATGCGCAGGCTCTCCCGAGTCCGTACAGGTAATGACCGCTTTGCCACTAGCAAAGGCTTCAAGCGTAATGTAGCCATAGTCTTCACGCACCGGCACAAACGGGACTGCGAGAGCGCCGCTATAGAGCTCTACCAATTGCGCATCACTAATGCGCCCTAAAAATTCAATGCGCGAATCGCCTGCTGCTAAAGCACGCAATTGCTCTTGTGCTTCGCCAGTGCCAGCTATAAGTAAGCGTAGCGGTAAGGATGAGCGCCTGATAGCCTGAATCAATAAATCCAACCGCTTCCAAGGATGTAAGCGCCCAGGAATGAAAAAGTAGTTACCCACCGGTCCTGAATAAAAAGGGTTACTGACTAAAGGTGGATGAATCACTTGCGCTGATAGCCCGCGCCAGCGCATGAGCCGATGCGCCACTTCATAACCGATGGCAAAACGCTGGGGTACTTTTGAGAGCGCCGCAAAATCAGCTGCGTGAACCGCAGCACGTTCTTGGTAGTGAATAGAGGCTGGCGGCGTAAAAGTAGACTCAAACATATCGTCAAAAACCCGCACGGTATGTACTAAATAGAGTACGTGATGAGGGTGACTCACAGCATAGGTCGGCACCTTGGTAGACACTGCCAAATCAAAACGTGATAGGTCTAATGCTTTAGCCCGTTTATAGTTTTCTAAAATGTGGGCAGTCGTGGCCTCTGGAGCAGGCACAAAAATAAGCTCAGGCAAACATCCTAAAGCTTTAAAACCTGAAAGCAGACCCTCATAAAAACGCTCAGCACCACCGTGATTTTCCTGCGGGGCACCTGCTGCAATAATGGCGATCGATTTTCCCTGCAAAGAAGAGCCATGTAAATCGGTCATGCTAAGAGAGCTCTTTTTGAATATTTTTCAAAATTTGATCAACCGAATATGGCGGTGAATCGATTTTGGCTAAATGGGCAGGATTAACCGGAGATGCTTTGCGCTTTCCCTTGATCACCAAATCCGGGTGAATGCTGCGCTGGTACAAAATGCGTTGCTGCGATAAACGCTGCTGCACCCCTCGCACACTCTGTTGCAAAAAACGCTTTACCCCCGGAAAAGGTTCCAGCATGCGATGAATAGCTAGACGAAAACGTTCATGACGCAAACTATGATGAACCAAAAAGTGGGGCACTTTTTCCACCATAAAGCGCAGCCGAGCAATAGAGCGACGTGCAAAATGATTCATACAGGATTTGTCATATTGGTTTGAATGCTCACTTGCGTTGGTAACTGGTGAGACCCTACAAACACTGGCTCATCACCATTAACTACCGTAAATAGAAACACGCGGTCTTGCCACAAATAATTTTTGGAGATGTGCTGATCATCGGCATGCAGCGCTACTGATACCGAATACGTTCCAGGACCCATGTTCAGTGACAAGGAAAAGCAAAAACGGTGGGACTGACCGACACAGAGTTGATGCAATTGCTTTCCATGATGAAAGGTATTAGTACCAAATACAATTTGCCCTAAGCGATCTTTAATCATAAATCCCGCTACTAAGGAATCAACTGCAGTCCTGCATGTCGTGGCCAATTCAATGCTAATCAGCTGACCTACTTTAACGACTTCAACCGGCAACTCGTTTTGATCCAATAAGCGCACTCGATCTAACTTCACTTCACCAGAGCCTGAATGCGTTTGAATCTTGCCGGCCTCATCAAGCGTTTGGGAAATCACCGGCTTAGCATCTTCGCTAAGCATGGCATTGTAATAATCCATCACGGCTTCTGGCTCGCCTGCAAAGGCAATTTTGCCACCATCGAGCAAAATCGCCCGATCACAAATACTCGTGATCAATTGCTTATCGTGTGAAACAAATAAGAGAGTGGTCCCCAGTTTTTGATAACGTCGAATACGATCAAAGCTGCGATGCTGAAATTCCACGTCACCAACAGATAAGGCTTCGTCAACGATCAAAATATCAGGCCGAATAGCTGTGGCAATACTAAATGCTAAGCGCACTTGCATACCACTTGAATAGACTCGCACCGGTTGATCTAGATACTGACCAATTCCAGCAAAAGCTTCAATCTCTGGCATCAATACTTGAATTTGCTGCGCACTAAACCCAAGCAGCTGCCCCGACATATAGGCATTTTGCCGCCCCGTAAATTCGGAGTGAAAGCCCATGCCCAGCTCTAATAAGGCAGCTACGTGTCCATTAA
>Ga0214200_1000184_pt1 | contig 17333 bp, 23 predicted proteins | sample TroBogEpilimnion_7_FD_153038 | JGI IMG/M metagenome (GOLD analysis project Ga0214200, IMG submission 153038) | Freshwater microbial communities from Trout Bog Lake, WI - 23OCT2008 epilimnion | ecosystem: Environmental > Aquatic > Freshwater > Lake > Epilimnion/Euphotic zone | place: Trout Bog... | reverse complement strand
GCAGTTTCAATTGCAATTTTTTTTGGTTCCTTAACTTCTTATGTCGCAAGGAATTTTCATAAATAAATTTAATTTTTAAAATTTTAGTATATAATTAAGTCTATGAACGATACGGAAACTAGCCCCATTCAAGCAACTGACTTATCTGAATTAAAGCAAATTCAAAAGCCTAATTGGATTTTTGCTTATTCTTATTGGGATATTGTGCCTGTTGCATGTGGTATTTTGCATTTATTGTTTCTAGTAAGCTTAATTGTATTTTTTAATAAAATTTCATTACTATTATTTATTGTTTTAGCTTCTATTTACGCCATAAGTATTTCATGGAATATCAATGGAATCTCTCACAACTTTATTCATAATCCTTATTTTAAATCAGATTTTTTAAATAGAATTTTTAGTTTAATTTTATCTTTAACGATGGTGTTCTCTCAAACATTTTACGAAATAACACACAATAGACATCACACAGGTAATAGCGATCGACCTGATCAGCATGGTCATACTTATGATTGGATTTCAATTTACAAACATGGAAAAGAAGGAAGGCCGGAGGAAGTTTGGTCTTATTGTCTAAAAGGATATTTCAGAGATAATATTCCTGAAATTTATAGAGAACTTAAAAAGAAAAATATTAAGTCTGCAAAATTTGGAGTATTTGAAATAGTAGCCTCTATTATATTTACAATTATTGGTCTGTTTATCAACTGGAAGGCAACACTTTGTTTGGTGCCTTTTTATTATATTGGACATTCTTTATCTTATCTGAATGGTTACTATGAACATTTCAATGGCAACCCTGATAAACCCATTGCTTGGGGAGTGAGCACTTATAATAAGATATATAATTGGATTTGGTTTAATAACGGTTATCATGCTGAACATCATTATCGTCCAAAGATACATTGGACAAAAATGAAAGAGCTACACAAGAAAATTGAACAAGAACAAATTAAAGAAGGTGTTCACATTATTGATCATTCTCACCCGCTAGGTTTTCTAGACGAAAAAAATAAGACTTTAAAAGCTTAATTACTTCACAACTTTAGAATCTTGGCCAAAAAGAATCTTTTTAGATTCTTCAGTAACTGAAGGTGCAACATTAACTGTTTTTGCAACATCATAAGCTTTTATGGTTGCAGGTCTTTGTCTAATTCTTTCAAACCATTTATGAAGATAGGGAAATTCTTCAATTTTTTGTTCTTGTCTTTTATGTGGTACAATCCAAGGGTAACTTGCCATATCCGCAATTGAATATTCACCTACAATATAATCTCTACCATCTGATAATTGTTTATTTAAAACACCATACAGACGTGAAGTTTCTTTAATATATCTTGTCATAGCATATGGAATTTTTTCAGGCGCATACTGCACAAAGTGATGATTTTGGCCAGCCATAGGTCCAAGTCCACCCATTTGCCAAAATAACCACTGCAAAGTTTCGTTTCTTCCTCTTAAATCTTGGGGAATAAATTTTTTAATTTTATCAGCTAAATAAAGAAGAATAGCTCCAGACTCAAATATTGAAATAGGCTTATTACCCTCTAAAGGTTTATGATCAACGATGGCTGGAATTCTGTTGTTTGGAGAAATCTTTAAAAATTCATGCTTAAATTGGTCTCCTGTACTAATGTTAACTGGTATCAATTTGAAAGGAAGAGCTGCCTCTTCTAAAAAAATCGTAATTTTATGACCATTTGGTGTCGTCCAATAATAAAGATCAATCATATTACTCTTTTGGATGAAGATGTTTCATATTCATAACGTCTTTGTAAAGTATAACGCCTAACATTTTACCTGACTGTTCTACAACCGGTAAAGCTCTATAGTAATAACGCGCGAACATTTCAGTTGCATCTTTGAGTGAACTTTCATTATTTAAACTTACAACTTTTGTATTCATAATATCTTTAAGTAACGACTCATCTTCAGCAATTAATAATTCTTTTAAGTTAACAACTCCAACCAACGCGTCATTGGAGTCTAGAATATATAAATAATTAATAGCGTCTTTACCTTTTGCCATTCTTTGAAAACTTCGTCTCGTTTGCTGAGCTGTCTTATCTTGATTAAATTTTATATAAGTTGGAATAGCAAAATCTGAAATGTTGACTTGTTGTGCTTTCAAAATAGATTTTATTTTATTTGCATGTTCTTGTTCTAGAAGTTTTAAAATTTCTTCAACTTGAACTAGTGGCAAGATAGATAACACATCCGCTCCTTGCGCTGGTGTCATTTCATTAATCAAAACTGCTGTTTTTTCTTTTTGTAAAGAGGCAATCACATTTCTTTGAACGTGAGGATCAATTTCTTCTAACGTATCTGATGCTTGCTCAGTATCTAGTTGATTAAAAACTACCATTCGTTGATCTTGCGGCATTTCTTCTAAAATATCTGCAAGATCTACTGGTGGCATCTCTGCAATTTGTTCTTTGATAACTTTTAATTTTAAGTCCCCTTTAAAAGATCCGATTTGTTCAGGCATCGGCTCTACGTAACTCCAGGGAACTGTTTGGTTTTGAATTTTATCTGCAAGCTTATAAATAAAATTTGCAATACCCTTTAATCCTATTCTTCTAAGAAATCCATAACGAGACAAATCAACGTCTACAACATAAAGTTTATTATCACGCATCACTAATTTTACATCATAAACCACTTCTACTTCTCGTCCGTTCACATCTAAAACTTTTTTATCTAAGATAAAATCTTTAAGAAAAATAAATTTATCATCATGTAAATTCTCGAATGCTTTTAAATTATCAACATTACATGTAATTTCTTTTTCCGTTAGATTAGAAAAATATTCCCAAGGTATAATTAACATCGGATCGCCAAAAGGCCGTGCAACACATACATGGGTAACTTCTGCAAATTTATCTTTATCTATAATGACAAAGTCATCAATTTTTCCTATTTTCTTTTCCTGAAACATTACTTTAGTGCCAGTAATTTCTGTTAAGAAAAATATTTTCTCATTAATTTGCGTTTTTATAATTGGGGTTCCAGTTTGTAGTTCCATAAATTTTATAAAATTGAGACAAATTTGATTATAACTAGCGACACAATAACAATAAGGTAAATTCTAAGTAGCACGAGAATAAATTTCATAGGTTTGCTTAAGACAAAATTTGGTTTTTCATATTTTTTATTTATACTTTTAACAGTTTCGACTAAATTTTTAAAAATTTCAGATATAATTTCAAAAAATCTCATAAATTTAGAATATTTTAATAATATTGGGGAATAAAGTGGATATTCCGTAAAGCGTTGATACAAAAATAATGAATAATACAATTCCTATATTTATAATATTTTCTCCTGAAGTGTTCTTATATTTGCCCATAGTTGGCTCATGATTTAACAAAATAATTAAGAATACTAAAGCCGCAGGCAATAAAGTAACTGATACTACTTGTACAAATAAAGTAATTAAAATGAGTGGTGCGCCTGGAATTAATACAACGGCACCTGAGCTAATAAGAATTATAAAATAAAAGAAATAAAACCATGGCGCTTCTTTTACTTTGTAATTTAATGAATGTGCCCAGCCAAAGACTTCACCAAAAGCCCAAGTGCTTGCAAGCGATATACAAACAGCACCTAATAATCCCGCATCAAAAAGTCCAATTGCAAGAAATGTTCCTAAATATTTATTGATATCCATTAATTTAATCGAAGCTTGTGCGGCACTTTCAATATCAACTCCGTACAACAAAGTGCCTGTGACGATGATACAAAAAAATGCAATCGCAACAGTAAAAATTGCACCAATCGCTGTATCTACTTTTCCAAGAAACATATCTTTTTCCTGCATATTTTTATCAACTACAGAACTTTGCTGAAAAAAAATCATCCAAGGAGCAATAGTTGTTCCAATATTTGCCAAGAATAAAAAGAATAGATCGCTTGTAATTCCTCCAGGTGGAATATGCGGAATAAAAGAATTTTTTAAAATCTCTGTTGCTGATGGATGAATCATGAAAGCTGCGGGGATATAAATTAAATTTAAAATACAAAAGCCCATTACAATTTTCTCCCAAGTCCAATATCTTCCCTGGATCACCATAAAAGCCATAATAATAATTACAACTATGACTGTTATAAATGGCGGTACATTAAAAATAGAAAGGGCCGCAGTCATCCCAATAAACTCTGTGACAAGTGTTAACCAATTTGTAAAAACTAAATCTAATAAAGAAAACCAACCCCAGCCAGGACCAAAGGCTGCAAAAATTGCTTCGGCATGACCTCTCTTAGTAACAGCTCCAAGTCTAACAGTCATTTCTTGCACGTAATAAGCAACTGGACCTAAAATAATTAAAAACCAAAGAAAATGATATTTATATTTAGCACCGGTGACTACGTAAGTGGTAATTCCACCTGCATCATTATCTGCGATCATAACGATAAGACCAGGTCCTGCAACGAGCAAATAAGTTTTAACTGCTTTCCAAAATCTTCGGTATTTATAAAAAAGATTTGACCAGAAGTTCATTGTATTTACTCTTTATTTTTTACATATTTTTTATGCCCTTATACTCTTTTATATTAATTTTGCTCCTTAATTTTTCTAGATACCAGAGCACGATTATTAAAATTTTCTAAGTATTTTTTTGCAATAATTGGATCGTTATTAATGAATAAAACATTTTCAGCATTTCTATCCTGCGCTGACTTTGTGAAGTTAAAACTCCCAGTAATTACATCTTTTTCATCAACTACCATCACTTTGTTATGGGCAATTGCTGGCTTGTCATCTATTAAAACATCAATTTTATTTTTTATAAGAGTCTGTGCGCCAAAATTTCTTCTGTCTTCATTTTCTTTATCTAAGATTACTTTGACTATAAGTCCCCTCTCGTGAGCCTTTACAATCGCCTGAATTATGGGTTGACTTGTAAAACTATAAGCTTGAACATAAAGAGAAGTTTTTGCTTCATTAATACGTTTAACGATTTGATCAGTGCAATTGCCCCCTGGTGTGAAGCAAGTACTAATCTCTTGTGCGGATACACAATTAAATAAAAAAAAGCTTAAAATGATAATTTTTTTCAACATTTGCTGACTCGTTTTTTTCACAATATAGCATATATTCGCTTTTCTTTATGTTTAAAAAAATCTTATTCATATCGCTTATAGCGATAGTTGTTTCAAATTCCATTTCGACTAATCGAGCTTTAAGCGATTCAAATATCAAATCACTTAATGCTATGCTCATTCAACAAGATTTTTCACTTGTTGATAAGAATGAAAAAAAAATTCATAAATTTAATTTAATGGGAAAGCCAACCATTCTTTTTTTTGGCTTTACTCACTGTCCTGATGTCTGCCCAACTACTTTAAATACCTTGTCTACTTTACTTGAAAAATTAGGAGATGATAAAAATAAATTTAATATTTATTTTATAAGCGTTGACCCTGAACGCGATAATACTAAAATTTTAAGAGACTACTTAAGTAGCTTTGATTCAAAAATTAATGGATTAACAGGAGATCCAAAACAAATTCAAATTTTAACTTCACAATTTGGAATTTATGTAGAAAAAGTTCTCCAAAATAATGGTGATTACACTATGGACCATAGTGCTATGATGTTGTTACTTGATAAAAATACTAAACTTGTAAGCACATTAACTTATCAAGAATCTCAAAGCGTTGCTCTTGATAAACTCAAAAACCTTTTGCGTTAGTTAAATACTAATAAATTTAAGAAACATGAAAGTATCTACTTAATACTTTAACTGGCGATTGACCTTGCTCAACTTTTTCAACTAACTTATGAATATCACTTAATTTTTGCAGTTTAAATTTTGGAAATCTTTCTTGCCATACTTTAGTTAACTCAGTTTTTGCAACTTCTTTACTTAAATTAACAGCCATAAAAATAGAGTATCATCAAATAGCCTTACCAACTAATTCATAATCATTTTTATTTTGTTAAACGACTTGCACAAAATGTTGCTATTAATCCAGCGCAACCAAGAAAAGAAAACGCATAAACCCAGTTAGTATTAATATCAATGGCATGATGATTGTTTGTTTTATCAATAATAAAACCAAAAATTCCAGGAGTAATTGACCCAAGTCCAATGCCAAAAATAGACCTGTAACCTACCGTTCTACCTACACAATATTTAGGCGTCGATTCTGTAAGAGCTGCGGTGAGTACTCCTGAATCTCCAATACAAAAAAAAGCATAAATAAAACCTAGTGCAATTATAATTTGCCAATACAACTGAGTGGTCCATCCTATTACGAAAGAAAATATTGCGCTTACTAATGCAAATGCAAATAAAATTCTCTTTCTACCAAAAGAATCTGATAAATGACCTGCAAATAGTGATGAGAACAAACCAGAACAATGAATTGAAAATCCAATTATGATTCCAAGAACCGTTTTACTAATGCTCATTTTATCTAACAAAACAATAGTTAGAAAAATAGGCAGCCACGACCAAACTCCAAAAAGTTCTGTGGCATGTGCAGTATAGCCTGTGATTAAAAGTTTAGTTTGAGAGTTCTGAACAAGTGAAAACTTTTTATTTTTGTCAGAGAATAAATATTTTTTAAAAAAATCTTTATATACTGCCGTAAGTAATAATATCATACCAATTAAACTCATGATCGATGAGATAAAAAAGCTTGTATGATAATTATAATTAGAAGATAAAATATAATTTATTGAAAGCGATAGTGCATAACCTAAAGATTGCGATCCTAAAAGAGTTCCTACAGCAATTCCTTTCTTTTTTTGATTAAATTTTTCTGAAACCAGTAAAATTGAAGGTCCATAAATTCCACCTTGTGCAAAACCAACAAAAAAATTTAAACAAGCGGCAGTGATAAAATTACTTGCAAAATAAAAAAATATGAAACTTGAGATAAAATTAAGGATAATGAAAATAGAAATTATTCTATTTGGATTATAAAAATCTGAAGCATAAGAGCTTATAAATAAAGCTAATGCAAAGCCTAGTGTTTCAACTGTTTGAATTATCCCGGCTTGGGTTGCAGATAAGTGCCAAGCAACTATAAGTTGCGACATTGCACCAACATACATAAAAAAAGTAATTGCAGAAAATACTCTTCCACATGCGATTAGCTTTAACCAATTCCAACTTGTGTTTATTTTCATCACTTAAAGAATTTATTTAAAAAATTTAAATAAGATATAGTCTTTTAAGAACATGCTAAATAAAATTAAAAAACATCTAGAGCTTGCAAATAAAGGCTATTTTGAGCACATGTTTTTTGCAATGAAAATAGGTTTAATGTGTCTATGGTCTTTTATTACAGCTTTTGTGCACGCTATTAATCCTGCTTGGTTTGAATATTCAACCAGTCAAAGAATCAAGCGCATGAACGATGTGTTTCAAAAAAATACGCGAAATGCGACAGATCAAAAAGATCAAAATGAGAAATAATAATTCGCTAATAAAAACGAATAAAAAATACTTTACTTCTTGTTAACAAAACCCAGTTCGGAATCGTTATAAGGAATCATTATATTTTTGTATTACTTAATTAAATTAAAAGCTACAGGTAATAACATCACAGCCGACACCAAACTTGTCAGAGCAATCACTATTCCAAGGCATTTAATTACGTTAAGACTTTCAATTTTATTACTCATGCAATTCATATAGAGATCAAATGTAATCAAAAAATGTAGAAATCATGTCATAAATATGATTTTAACGTTAAGGTTTTATTACAATGAAAATTATTTTTTCTGCTATAAATAAATTAAATGATTTTAAATAACGAACTCTCTAAAGAAAAAAGTCCGTATCTTCTTCAACACAAAGATAATCCTGTACAATGGCAACGTTGGCAGAAAGCAGTGTTTGATCTTGCAAAACTTTTAAAAAAACCAGTATTAGTAAGCGTTGGCTACGCTTCTTGTCATTGGTGTCATGTAATGCAGCACGAGTCTTTTGAAGATATTGAAACAGCAAACTTAATGAATGAGAAATTTATCAATGTCAAAGTTGATCGGGAAGAACGCCCTGACGTTGATCACGTGATGCAAACCTGCCATCAAATCTATACGCAGCGACCTGGGGGTTGGCCACTTACTATGTTTTTAGATGAAAACGGCGTACCATTTATGGCAGGTACTTATTTTCCAAAAGAAGCAAAATACGGAATGCCAACGTTTAGAGAAATATTAACAAAAGTTTCGGATATCTACAAAACTGAACATGCTGCAATTCTAATTCAAGGACCAAAGTTTAAAGGTTTTTTAAATATGAGAAAAAGTCTTGTAACTAAACAAGAACTTATTCCTCATCTTGATAAAATTGTTGATCAATTAGATCCAGAAAAAGCTGGATTTGTTGGCGCTCCAAAATTTCCAATGCTTTATATTTATAATAGCATTCTATATTTTTATAAAAAAACTAAAAATGAAAAATATTTAAAAGCGTTAGAGTTATTGCTAAATAAAATTTGCTCACAAGGAATTTACGATCACGTTGAGGGAGGAATTGCGCGTTATTCAACGGATGATCAATGGTTAGTTCCTCACTTTGAAAAAATGCTTTACGACAACGTGCAATTTATTCAAATTTTAGCTGATTATTTAACTATTAAAAAAGATGATTATTTTTTAAATAAACTTGATCAAACCATTCAATTCTTTTTAAAAAATTTCAAATTACCTAATAATTTACTTGGTTCAGCACTCGATGCAGACAGTGATGGTGAGGAAGGAAAATATTATGTCTATCATTACGAAGAAATTAAAAATATATCAAATATTTCTAATTACTTTGAAATTAGCGAACAAGGCAATTGGGAAGGAAAAATTATTTTAAAAGAAATTAAAGATAAAACAATTGTTCCAAATATAATTATTGATCAATTAAAAAAAATTAGACAAACAAGAAATAAGCCATTCTTTGACGATAAAACGCAGTTAGATTTAAATGTATTTTTTGTAAGCGCTCTACTTAAGGCCAACAAAATTTTACCTAAATATTTAGATGAAGCTAAAACAATTTTTAAAGCAATTGAAAATCATTTCTTTGCTAAAAATCCATTTCATTCTTATTCGCCAACAGATGTGTTTATAGAGGATTATTCTTATAGCATTCAATGCTTGATGGATTTGTATGATGAGACGCTATTAATCGATTATAAATTAAAAGCACGAGAATATGCAACTAAAGCTATAGAATTATTTTATGATAGAGAAAAAAAATTCTTTCAAAAAAATAAAATATTAACTAATGATTTGTTTGTGCCTGCATTTGATATTGCAGATCATAATATTCCAAATGGAAATTCAGTGATGCTAATTAATTTTTTAAGAATTGGATTTTTAAAACAAGCAAAAGAGCTTTATGAAAGTATGCAAGGTTATGTAAATATGTACTCAAGTAACATGGCAAGTTTTCTAAAAGCAATTGATATTTACGAAGATACTATAAGTAAACCAGGATGCACTGAGGAAGGTTGCACGATTTGAGAATGTACACCCCTCTATAATGAGGGGTGCAAATCAAATTGTAAAACTATTTAGCTGCAGCAGCTTGAATTACGTGCCAAACATTGTTCACGTTATCACCAGATTTATCGCCAGGTTTTTCATCTTTAACCCAGAAATAAAGCGGTTTACCTTTGTAAGCCCACTGAAGTTTTCCATCATCACGAGTGATAACAGTATATTTTCCAGATTTTTTTGCAGATGGTGCAATATATGGAGGCCATTTTGCAGCGCAGTCTCCATTGCAAACTGATTTTCCAGAAACTGTATCTTTATCAAAAGTATAAAGAGTCATTCCTTTTGCAGAATCTACAAGTATTCCATTAGACGCTTTAACAGGTGCTGAACCAGCATAAGCACTAACTGTAAACGCAAACAATGCAAACAAAGTTACTAATATTTTTTTCATTATTTTTTTAAGTTTAAGTTAATTGTTAATCTTTAAATAACATAACAAAATAAAATTTAATAGAAAAATTTAAATTATTTACGCGCTGGTTCAGTGACTGTTTCTTTTGTGATAGTCTTTGTGGAAGGTTGAGCGGCTGGCTGTGTTACAGATTGCGTGTTTGGCAACACTCTAACAGAATCAATTCCAATAATTACAATGACTTTATCGCCAACTTTATAACCTGGATCGTTATCATTTAGTTTGCCTTGTGCCACGCTAAATGCTTTTGAATCTCCATCTTTTAAAATTGTATATTGATATCCATTATGTTCTCCTAATTTTGCAGGAATTACAGAACCAAGTACTGCGCCCGCGCCCGCGCCTAAAATAGTTATCAAGCCTTTCATATTTTTGCCTGAAGCTTCATTCGCGCCAACTGCACCAACTAGACCTCCAATGACTGCACCAATTACATTATTTTTATCATCCCCTTTAATTACTACTGGCTGAACATCAAGAATTTTTCCAGTTTCAACTTGCTGAACTTGGCTAACGTCATTTTGACTTACAACACGTGGGTTGTTCGCATTACAGGCATAAATAAATAATAAGCATACACTTAAAAAGGCTGAAATTTTTTTCATATTCTTAAATTTTAATTTTTAATTATGTCAGTCTTATGGCGGTCATTTAAACTGAAAAATCTATATTATTTAGCCAACATGTGTAGGAATAAAGATAAACCAGCACCAAGAAATAATGTGAACAATACATATAGCGCTACAATCACATAGCTAATAACTAAACTTGCGATAATAAATCCTTTACCTGAATATACGCCTTCGTTTTTATTAAAATCTTTTAAAGCTAAATGCCCAAGAATAAGAGCAATAATTTGCATAAGAAAAGGGATCACAAAAGCAGAGTAAATTCCAAGAACTGAAATTACAAAAGAAATAACTCCCATCGTATGAACTGGTTTTGAATTTGATGATTTACTTTTAGCCATTAGATTCTCCCTTTTTTTAAATTTAGTTTCTGCAATTTTTACAGAATTTATAATTTAATTACCAACACAAAATATGAACTAAATCGATGATTTTATAGCCTGTTTAATATATTCAGCTCTTAAAGCTTTGGTAAATTCTCCAGGTTCTCCTTCTCCAATTTTTTTTTCATTAATTTGTATAACTGGTGTAACGAAAGAAGTTGCTGATGTAATAAATGCTTCTGTTGCAGATTCTACTTCTGGCAAAGTAAAATTTTTAAAAATAACTTCATAACCTAAATTTTTTGCACAATTTAAAACCGCTTCTCTTGTAATTCCACTTAAAATTAATTGATCAGATTGTCTTGTAAAAACATTTTTACTTCTAACAATCCAAGCATTATTTGATGTGCCCTCCATAATATATCCTTCTCGCATCATCCATGCATCATCGAAACCTTTTTTAAATGCTTCTGTTTTTGCTAAACTAGGCCACAACAATTGTGTTGTTTTAATATCGCAACGTTTCCATCTTAAATCATCAACTGTCATAACTTTAATGCCTTTTTTAGAACTTTCGCTTTCAACAATTTTCTTTTCTTGGGTAAAAGCAAAAACTGTTGGACTTATATTTTTTTTACTAATAGTAAAATCACGATCAAAGACTCCTCGTGTCACTTGAAGATACACAATGCCTTCGTTTAAGTTATTTAATTTAATTAATTGTCGATGAAAATTTAAAATTTCGTCGTGATTTAAAGATTTTTCAAATCCTAGCTCTTTCATTGATCGATCTAATCGCTTCATATGATTTTTAAAATCAATTAACTTTCCTTCAACAATAGAAGTTACTTCATAAACAGAATCTGCAAATAATAATGAACGGTCAAAAATTGAAACTTTTGCTTGATCTTCAGGCAAAAACTGGCCATTTAAATAAACTTCTCTCATAGATTAAAAAAAAAGACTTATATAACTAGATAGAACAAGTCATGTCCTTGCCGCAGCATAAGGGACTTTTGATTTTACCATGGCCATTAGGACATTCTGAAACTTGTACCTTTTGTCCATTGTCTAATTTAAGTGAACCGTTCTTAAGTTCGTCTCCGCATTTGCCACAAGTTATATTTGCAGACATTTTACAAACTGGACATTCGTATGTTGCCATAAATAGATTCTCCTATTGTGATAAACATTAGTTAAAATTTTAAAATAATCAACGATTAACTAAAAAAAGCTAAATAACTTAAACAATAATGGAACTATTATTGCAGTTGCAATACCATTAAGACCTAAAGCTAGAGCCGCAAAAACCCCTGCTGTTCTATTTCTGCTCATCGCACGTGCTGTTCCAATGCCATGTGATGCAAGACCAAGTCCAAATCCTCTTGCTGACATGTCTTTTAATTTTAAAAAATCTAATGCAAAAGTTCCAAACGACGCTCCGATAATTCCTGTTAAAATAGTAACAATTGCAGTCAAGGATGGGATTCCGCCAATTAAATCTGAAATTCCCATTGCAATGGGAGCAGTTGCACTTTTTGGCAACATACTAAGCAACACTTTTTCATCAATACTAAAAAATTTACAAAGTAAAAAAGTTGAGGTAATTGCAAATAAACTTCCCAAAATAAGAGATATAAAAATAATTTTAGCTTCTTTTTTAATTAAACTAAATTGTTTATAAATTGGAATTGCAAGTGCAACCGTTACAGGTCCTAGCATAAAGTGAATAAATTTAGCACCATCAAAATATCGCTCATAGGAAATATTTAATTTAAGTAAAATAATTGACACGATAAAAATAGAAATCATCACAGGATTAACAAGAGGAAACAATTTCGATCGTTTGTAACAATAATCGCCTATTAAATAAGAGCCTATTGTCAAAGTTAACCAAAATAATGGCTCTGCCTGTAAATATACCCAAATGCTATATAATTTATCTTTTTCTAACATCTTATTTAATTTTTGTTTTTAATTTTTCCATCGTAAATGCAGTAAGTGCGATGGTAGAAACGGTAGTTATAAAAATAATAATAAGCACTCTAAAAAAATTATTTTGTAAATAAGTAAGATGCATAACAACTCCAACTCCAATCGGCACAAACAGTAAAGATAAGTAAGTCAACATGTGATTTCCTGTATCGATCACATCTTTTTTAAGACTTATAATATTCTTATTGTTTGTTTTTTTTAAAAATATTAAAGTTAACAGTAACAGCACGAGACCTATAACCGGCCCTGGTATATACAATTGAAAAAGTTTTTTAATTGCTTCACCAATTAATTGAAAAAAAAATATAATAAAAATTGCGCGTAGCATTATAAGTTAACTACTCTCCTTGTGTGAACTTGAGCTAATTAAATAAATTCCTGTAAGCAAAATAATAGTTCCTAAATATTGTTCGTTTGCTATTGTTTCATGAAATACAACTGAACCTGCTATTAATATCGTAATAAAACTGATACTAGAGATTGGAAAAGCAACGCTTAATTTTGCTTTCTTCAAAATAAAAATCCAACAGAAGAACATCGTAATATCAGTAAGTATTGCAAGATAAGCAAAGGGAGAATTTAATAATTCTACAAACCAAGTTACGCTAAAACTATCTGTGGATAGGGATAATGATGCATATTTCATGAAGATTTGACTTAAGGTGTCAATCACTGGAATAATGGTCCATAATAATATTACTCTAAACACGGTGTACTTTCACTTCAAGTAACGGACTTATTAATCTTAAAATTTTATCAATTAGATAATTATCATGCCTAAAATAAAGATAATTATTTAATAATTTACAACCAAGTTTAAGTTTTTCTTTATATTCTGACTGACCCGCTTGGTAAATTTTAATTTTATTCTCAATACAATATTTTACGTTATCAAACCAAGAGTTAAAATATAAATTATATTTTTTTCCTTCACCTTCTTTTAGAAAAATAAATTTATCTATTAATATTTCTTTATTAATTAAAGACAGATCAAAACCTATAATATGATCGTTTACAGAATAAATCGAATATACCGCTCTATCTTTTAAATATTGCGATACACCTTTAAAAAAATCTTCTGTTAGCTCTGCAAATTCTAGTTCGCTTCTGTCTTTAGTTTGAAAATATAAATTCATAATATCTTTAAAACTTTCTAAATTTTTTATTTTTGTAACCTTTATAAAATTTCTTACTTTCATTTTCCGACGCATATCTTTTCTTGTTTTGTAACTTAAAGAATTAAAATATTCATCAAAGCTTTTAAAATTAATCTCTAAAATAGCTGTAGGTAAACTATTCATTTTTTTATATTGTAAACTTTCCATTATCTCACTCCAAAGATTTTTTTCTGATTCCGGAATATCTCGCATTCCAAATAATTTTGCGCCATTATTTTTGCCAAAATTTTCGAAACTATCTAAAATTTGAATTAGTAATTTCTTTTTTTCTTCATCGCTAAGCCCTGGTAAAAAGCCTAGATAATTTCTTTCAGTTTCAATTGAGCCAATAGCAGCACAAGTTAATTTAAGAAAATTTGGAAATATTTTTGTAATGACATTTGTTATACTTTTTATAACTCCGCTAGTTGTAGCTGATATATCGTATTTCGTAATGAAAGCATGAGCTGCAGCCAAAATTGTATTATTTTCTACAATTGCAATGTAAAAAAATTCGAATCCTTTAATACCTGCTTTTTCAGTAGCTAATAAATAATCGTAATCCTCTAAAATATTATCAAAACAATTATTCCATTGCTGTTTGTTAAATTGTTCGATTGAATTTTTGATTACAACTTCTGCCATTAACTTTTATTAAAAAAATCAGCAGTGCATTCTACAACTTTTGCACGTTCTCGATCGATATGAATCATATGATAACTATCATCTAATAATATAAGCTGTTTTTTTCCTCCCAGTCTACTTAGAATATACTCAGAATTTCTATAATGACTTAAATCATCATTTTTTGCATGTAGTAACAACGTTGGGGTAATAATTTCTTTAAATTTATCTCTCATATCATCATTTAATTTGTACATTTGTCTTAATGTTTGAAATGGAAATTTATCTTCGCTATCCTTTAAAAAATCTCCGCGCATTATAATATTTCTTAGACGATCGTCTTTAATGCCGAAAGGGTGTCTCTCTGAAAATCCTAGCCATTTTACTGGCGGAAGATGTCCAATAATTGGAATAAGTGGAGACAACACGCCATGTAAAGGGATGTTCCAACCATCGTACCTAATAGCTGCAGAATATACCGCAGCACCTTTAATTGTATGTTTAAATTCATAAGCTAATTTTAATCCTAACATCCCACCCACACAAATTCCTGCAACGTAAATTTGATCGACTTTTTCTTCAATAGCTAACAAGACATCTTTGATTGTCTGGTACCAATCATTATAATTTGTTTTTAATAATTCTTTTTTTCCTTGAGCATGACCGGCTAGCAAAGGACAAATTACCGTAAAACCTTTTTTATTTAATTCTTTACCTACATATTTCATTTCAAGCGGTAAGCCTGTTAAACCATGAACAAGTATAACTGTTTTTTGATTATTGCCTTGGTAATAAAAACCTTTTTCCGTGATTAGATCTTCTAATAGAATTGAATTCATTATTAAAACTTTCCTGTATTAGAAATAATTGCAACTCCAATAGTTATTAAAATAACTCCTAGTCCGCGTTTGAAAGATATTTTTTCTTTTAATAAAAAATGACTTGCGATCACAACTCCGCAATAGGAAAGACTAAGCATTGGGAAAACTAAACTTAATGGTGCTCTTTGTAAAATAAATATCCAAGTCAGTAACTGAATAGTCCACAATGTAAAACCCAACCAAATAATAGGTTTAAAAATTATTCTTATGAAATGTTTATCTTTAATGCTGGCGTCACTTCCCAATTTAAAACATAACTCTCTTGCAACTTCTGCTGAAATTACAATCAAAACAAGAACTATTAGGAAGATATTCACACAAAATAGTTTAAACTAATTATATAAAAATTACAAAAAATTAATTTTAGAAAGAAATTTGTTTAAAAAAATTAAGCAACTTTTGATTTGCACGATCATTAATAACAGACAAATTTTCAATATTTTTAACCTTTAAATCTTGATCGATTAAAATTTCAGCACGTTTCATAAAAGTTGTAAAAAAATCTCCTGTATAGATTGGTTTTGAATAATCACCCGTCACATCAATTCCAAATATTTTATAATTTTCTGATAATAATTTTACAATATTGATAATTGTCTCGAGCGACATTTGCCCTTGATCCCAATTTGTCTCGGCATCTTGTTTTAACAAAACGTCTTTATCAAAAGTAATATAAATTGAATCAGTTTTAATCTGTTTTTTAATTTTTAAAAATAAATCATTAAAATCAATTTTATCTATATTTTTCCAAAATAATTTTTTACCCTTTTGTTCAAAACTTTCGTTAATTTTATAATTTGAAAAAACAAAAGAGGGATCGTGATAAAAAGGATAAAGCACTACTTTATTGTCCTCGAGCGCTCTTAAATTAGCTCCTTTTAACTCAGGAAAATTAAGATCTTTACTAGAAACTCCGATAGTAATTACTTTATCAACTTCAGGCAGTGTAATAGCTCTATTAACCCATGAACCACAATGAAGACGATTTTTATCTTTCACCCAATCAGGATGATTATCAAAATGTATAATGGTAAAATTTTTTCTGAATTTTTGAATAATAAATGGAAGAATTAAAGCAGTCACATGATGAAAATCACCCGATCCAAAAAAGGTAACATTTAATTTTTTTTCATCAATTACCAAGTGATCTTTTAAAAAATTGCTAAAATAATAAAGTAAATTGTCTTTGGCCCACAATCTTAGATGACTTGCAAGATTTAATGCTTCTATTTCATTTGCTGAATTTTCTTTAGCAAGAGAGATAAAATTTTTTTGAAATTTTAAAGAATTATCTAAATGAATAAGATTGAGTTGCAAACGATTATCGTTTTTCTGCTCTTGTAAAAAGTTCATCTAACAAGCGAAGTCCAAGATCAATTTCAGATTTAGTAATATCTAGTGAAGGCGCAAGAGTGATTACGTTTTTATAATATCCGCCAACATCTAAAACTAATCCGTATTTTCTCCCATCAACTTGAATATCCGCTTTCATTCCTTCATCGCTAATCCAATCCATCATTGCTTTGTCTGGTGTATATGAATCTTCGGCTTTACAAACTTCAACTCTTAGCGCAAGTCCAAGTCCGTCTACTTCACCAATCATTTTGTGATTTTTTTTAAGTACTTTAAGTCCTTCTAAAAAATAATTTCCTTTTTCTGCGATAGACGTTTCGTAATCGTTTTCTTGAAGCATTTTTATTGTTTCAAGCGCAACTGCAGTACCCATGGGATTACTTGCAAATGTTGAATGTGTCGATCCTGGAGGAAATATAGTTGGATTAATCATGTCTTCTTTTGC
>Ga0214200_1000179_pt1 | contig 17408 bp, 24 predicted proteins | sample TroBogEpilimnion_7_FD_153038 | JGI IMG/M metagenome (GOLD analysis project Ga0214200, IMG submission 153038) | Freshwater microbial communities from Trout Bog Lake, WI - 23OCT2008 epilimnion | ecosystem: Environmental > Aquatic > Freshwater > Lake > Epilimnion/Euphotic zone | place: Trout Bog... | reverse complement strand
ATAGCTGCCCCTGTTTTTCATTATGGTATTTCAAAAGTAGGTCAAGCAATAGCAGAACGAGGTAAATTTTTATCTTTTAGTAATAGTCAATTAGATAGATTAATAGATTATGTATCTTCTGGATTTAGATCAAGAAATATTCAATCACCTGAATTAAAAGCATTAACCGACAGAGCAATAGGTCAACAAGATGTTTCTAAAAATACAGCGAAATATTTAACAGATAGTATTGATATAACATTAAATAAAATATCAAATAAATCAGGAATAAAAGAAGGAAATCCTGCTTATACTACTATAATGCAAAAATTAAATACTTTATTAAATCCAGTAAATAATGAAATAGAAAATAGTAAAGTAGTATTTAATGGATTTACAGAAAAAGAATTAAAAGATTTTAGAAATTTTTCTAATAATGTTGGAATATCAAAAACAAATACAGAAGAATTAATTGGTCATATTGTTAGTGCAAGAAATATTTTTGCAGATTATGTTAATACCATGTTAGCAAATGGCAATATACAAATTAATGCTTCTAAATTTAATAAAATAATTTCAGACAGAATTATTAATATGATGAAATATGATTTTCAAATACATGCAGATAAAAATACTGGCGTTCCAATGTTAAACTATAAACCTGTTGCTAATCAACTAGAAGCAGCTGGACAAATATTAAAAGATTATGCAGCTAAAAGTGGAAAAATATTAGATGATGATGAAGTTAAAGTTCAATTACAAACTATTCTTAAAAACGTAAAATTAGATCCTGTTACAAAAATACCTTCATTTAAAATAACAAATTATGATTCTTTAGGTGTTAAAGAAGCTCCTGTTATAAATATAGCAGATAATTTTAAAGGTGGTAATTTTAAACCTACTAAATTTTTTAAAACAGAAAATGATTTAAATTCATTTTTAAAATTTTTTGGCCAAGCTGAACCAAATATAAAAAATACTATTATTAATACAATGATGGATTTAGGTACATTAACAGCTAGAGATAATTTTTACACTCAATTACTTAATAAAAGTAAAGAATTAATTAAAAACGGTGAACGATCTATATTATATCCAACTAAATTAGCAGCTGAAAATCCAAAAACAGGATTAGCAATAGCTTCAGAAGGTACCTCAGTTGATTCTAAATTGCCTTGGAATAGAACATTCCCTAAAGGAAATATTATAAATAAAGGTTTAGATATTTCATCTTCTTTAGATCCAAGTGTTTATGCAAATCCAATAAATGGTTGGTTTACATCTGAATTATATAAAGATGCTATTGAATTTAATCAAAAATTAGCAACTGATTTTTTAACTAAAAATATAATTTATAGAAATCTTTTTTTAGTTCCTAAAGCAATTACTCAAATGAATAAAACTATATTTGATCCATTTACACACACTAAAATATTTACAGTTAACTCTACTTTTGCATTAGGAAATGGAAATCTTACACTTGATCCAAGAGTAATGATGAAAATATTTAATGAGTCTTGGGATACATTACAACCACAATTAGTTTCTAAATTTACTACTAAATGGGGAACAACTTTAGGAAAAGTTGGAACGTTAGGTTTATCCTGGAGAAATTCAACGGAAGCACAAAAATTATATAATTTTTTATTAGAACGAAGAGTTGTGTATAGTGTATCTGATGCACAAGATTTAAGAGCTTTATTAAGTGATATTCAAAATGGTGGACCAAATTTATTAAATAAAATTTACGATAAATTTGGAGATAGTATGAAAAAATTAGTTAAAATAGGTCATGATTCATATATGGCAGGTGATGATATATGGAAAATATATAATTTTTTAGCTGAAGTTTATAAACGTGAAAATGCTTATAATCAAGCAATTATAAATAAAATAATAACTCCTGCCGAAAAACCAAGTACTTTAGATATTTGGAATAAAGCAGCTCAAATAGTTGGAGATGTTTTTCCAAATTATAATCAAGTAGGAACAAATATTAGAAATTTAAGAAGATTACCTATGGGTAATTTTCCTTCTTTTCATGCTGAAGTAGTAAGAGCAGGTGGAAATACTATTTGGGAAGGTTTGCAAGAAATGAAAGATCCTGTGCTTAGAAGTATAGGAAAAAATAGATTATTTAGTTTTGGTTTAACCACCGCAGCAGTCATTCCAACAATTCAAGGAATTGTTCATGGATTATATGGAATAACAAATAATATGGTTGCTGCAGCTAATGATTTTTTACCAAGTTGGTCAAAAAATTCACAGGTTATATTATTTAAAGATAAAGATGGAAAATTAAATTATGTAGATGCTCAAGGAAATTTTGTTTATGATGCTTTTGTAGGACCTGTTGCTTCTGCACTTGCAGGAGTAGATAATGCAAAATCTTTAGATCCAAACACTCCTTTTATAAAAGGAGCGGTTCAAGGATTAGTTAGTCACTTAGCTAAATTAACAGGACCATATTTATCTGCTCCTATGTTAGTAGAAGCTGTTATGGATATTTTTAGCAGAGAAGGTGCTGATAAAGATGGGCATAGAATTTGGAATCAATCTGCTCCTTTAGGAGATAAAGTTACAAACGCAACTTTATATGCAGCTAATAAATTAGCTCCACTTGGTTTTAATAGATTAGAAAAATTATATTACGCAATAAATAATGCTCCAGGACCAAAAGGACAACAATATCGTGTTCCTTATGTATTAGCTTCTTTACTTGGTAATCAAGCATTTCCATTAAATATAGAAGTTCAATTTCCTATAAAAATATCTGATTATGAAAAAAAACTTAATCAATCAAATCAATTATTTTCTACACCACTTAGAAGTAATCCAGCGATTGATTCAAATACAATAGTGCAAAATTGGATAAAAGAACAAGCAGCAAGATGGGATGCAATGAAAGATATGGCACAAACTATACAAAATGCTAAAACATTGAATTTTGGATATGATAAAACTATTCCTTTATTTCAAAAACGTATAGCAGGACCTGAATTAAGTTATTTATTAGCAAATGATGGAAAAGGTATATTTTATCCTAGAAATGTTACAGCCACAGAAATACAAAGTTATTATTTAAATCTTCAAAAATTAAACAATTCATTTCCAAATAAAATTTATGACGATCAATTAGGACAAGCTCTTGGACAAATTAGTAATGTACTTGGTAAATTAGCTGGTAAACCTTTAAAAGGAAGTATGTACGATTATATTAATCCTAATGATTATATTATTAAAAAACCAGGGGATCAAAGCAATTTACAAACACCAGTAAATAATAAACAAGTATTTAACATTGCGCCCGTTAATACACCAAATGTTAATCCACAAACAGTAACACCTAATTCACAACAAACTTCTGCAACTCAAAATGAATTTCAAAGAGCTTTTCCTCAAGGATAAATTTATTTACAATTAAAACACTAATTGATATATTGTATGACTATGTCTAAAAAATCAGTTACTGTAGGTGAACATATTGTTGAAATATATGGTCATATTGAAGGATTAAAACGTGAAATGTGTCATATTAAAGACAATCATTTACGTCATTTAAAAGAAGATGTTCAAAGTGTAAGACAAGAATTAAAAGAAGGTCAAGATAAAATGAATATTAAAATGGATAATCAAACAAAAATGATAATTAGTGGTATGGGTTCTATATTATTATTATTTGTTACGATGATCCTTAAAATGTTTCATATTTTATAAAAAATGTTTGAAGATGTAAAAGAAAGAATAAAAGGTCATGAAGGGTTTAATAATAGAGTATATAAAGATTCTTTAGGTAAAAAAACTATAGGTTATGGTCATTTAGTTTTACCAACAGACTCATTTAAAGATAATGAATATTATGAAACCTCTGTTTTAAATGATTTATTTGAACAAGATTTTCAAAATGCTTTAGACCAAGCCCAACAATTATTAGACGGTTATAATCTTCCAAATAAAGCTATAGGAGTTATTGTAGAAATGATTTTCCAACTTGGTATAGGTGGAGTATCTAAATTTAAACTTATGCTTAATGCTTTAATGGCAGAAGATTATGATACAGCTGCATATCAAATGTTAACTTCAGAGTGGCATCGTCAGTCTCCAAAGAGATGCGAGGAGCTCTCAGATATAATTCGTTCTTGTAAAAATATTTCTTGATCCCATAGTCAAAAGACTATATTAGGCGTTTATGGAAAATAAATTACTCGTCCACAAACATTTAATTATTCGGGCAGAAGTTGCGAGGCCTCCCCAAAGTGAATCATTTTTCCGTGTTTGGTTAAATTTATTTATAAGAGATATAGGCATGAAAATTATGTCTGGTCCTCATGTTAAATATTCTCATGTTAAAGGCAACAAAGGTTTAACAGGTGTTGCAGTAATAGAAACATCTCATATAGCAGCTCATTTTTGGGACGAAGTTAATCCTGGATTAATGCAATTTGATGTATATTCTTGCAGTGAGTTTGATCCTGTTAAAATATGTAATAAAATTAAAAAAGATTTCGGTGCAACTAAAATAGCTTACAAATTTTTAGATCGTGAACACGATTTAACTGAAATCCCTCTTGACATTAAATAATTAATTCTTATATAATAATTATAGTTGTGCCATGTGGGCAGACTTAATTAACTTGCTAACTAATAGGAGATAATTATGAATTACAATTCATTATTTTCAAACAATGGTCTCATCAATGTGGATGAGTTCCATAATCAATTCGTACAACATACTGCAGATATATTTGATAATATATTTGATAATTGGTCTAAAATACCTTCATTCCCTTTTTTCAATATTGTAAAATATTCAAAAGGAAAATATGGTTTAGAGATAGGTCTTGCTGGCTACAATAAAGAAAATATTCTTGTTGAAGTTAAGGATGGTGTTTTAACAATTGAAGGTAAAATTGACGATAAAAACGTTGAATACGTTCAAAAAAATTTAGCACTTAGAAAATTTGTTAAACAATTTCAATTAGCATCTAACGTTATTGTAGATGAAGCTGAAATGGTTGACGGTCTTTTAAAGATTAAATTAGGACTTAAAAATCCAGAAATTCACGAAGGTAAAAAAATTAAGGTAAAATAATGTTACCTTATAACGATTGTGAGCATTACTGGCTTAGTAAAAAGTAAGACTTGACAGCTATATATAAAAACGTATATAGCTGTTAAAGAAATATGGAAGATAAAATAGTATATGTAGTACAGGACGTTCCTGGTAGCCGAATGGGCACACCAAAAATAAATATTATTGGTGCATCTAAATTTGGTAAATTAAAAGTATTGTTGCCTGAAAATGCGCAAATAACTTTAAGCACTGGACCTACTGTTGCAAAATTAAAACTTTTGCTAAAAGATTATAAATCTACAGATTATTTATTATTAACAGGTGATCCTGCAGTTATAGGTATTGCATGTTCCATAGTTTCTGATTATACTAACGGAGTGTACAACCTTTTAAAGTGGGACAAACAAGAAAGAATATATTACCCTTTAGAAGTTAACTTAAACCAGAAAGAAAATAACTATGAATACAATAAATTTTGAGGATGATCAGATAAAATCTGTAACTCAAGTTGATGCAGCAAAATCCTTATCCGATAAGGTTCTAGAATTAAGAGATCTAGAAGATGAAATTCAAAATGCAGAAGATAGTATTAACAAGCTAAAAGAAAAAGCTAAAATATTATCACAAATAGAAATTCCTGCGATGATGCAGGATATGCATATAACAAAATTAAAGCTGAAAGATGGTGAGTCAGTTGAAGTTAAACCATTTTACTATGCGTCAGTATCGCAAGGTATAAATGAAACTGATTCAGATTATGCTCAACGTAAAGAGCAAGCTTTTACATGGCTTCGTAACAATGGTCTAGGTGATATAATTAAAAACGATATTACTGTGACCTTTGGTAAGGGCGAAGATAACAAGGCGGCGCAATATGCCGTCCTTGCACGAGGTCAGGGTTTTGAACCAGTCCAGAAAGAAGGGGTTCATTCTCAGACACTCAAAGCTGTGGTCAGGGAGCGTATCGAGTCTGGACTTGATATGCCCTCTGATCTATTTAAAACGTTTGCCGGAAGTCAAACAAAAATAACAAGGAGATAATAGAAAATGGAAACGAGAAACGAGAAACAAGTAGCGATAAAGAAAGGAGCACCACTACCATCTTCAATAATGTTTGAAGATGATTCAAACGCAGGTTTTGAAAATGTAAAGCAATCAAGTTTAGCTTTACCAATATTAAAACTATTGCAAAATGGATCAGCAGAAGCACAAAAACGTAATCAAAATTATGTTCAAGGTGCGGAACCTGGTATGTTGCTAAATACAGTAACCAAGAAAGTTTATGATGGCGCAAAAGGAATAAATGTTATTCCATGTCATTATAAATTGGAATATCAGGAATGGTCTGATTTTGGTACTGGATCAGGTAGACCAGAAAACATATACCCTGAGGATTCGGATATATTGAGTAAAACAACTCAAGATCCAAATTCAAAAAAAGATAGATTGCCTAATGGTAATTACATTTTAACAGTTGGACAACATTTTGTTTTAATATTAGACGAAGATGGTTCTACTGAAACTGCTTTAATATCTATGAGTTCATCTCAAGGTAAGATAAGTAGAAAATGGAACTCGATGATGATGTCTATAACATTAGATGGAAAGAATGGACCTTACACTCCAGCTTCTTTTAGTCATGTATACAAAATCACGACTATTTTAAATTCAGGCAAAGGCAACCAATGGTATGGATATAATATTCAAAAAGTTGGTCCTGTTACCGATAGTGCAACTTATGAAAGAGCTAAACAGTTCTACATAAGTTTAGCAAGTAACGGTAAGTAATTGTTTAACTGGGTGGCAGAAATGCCACCCAAACTACAGAGGGTGGAATGTTAGAAAGATTTAAAGAGATATTTGCTGGTCTGCAAACAGCATACGGACAAACAAGAATCACAGAAGAATTGTCTGAAAATGGAAAGCATGAAGCTAAATCATTTACAATAAAGAAACCAGTCACAGATGATTTATGGAGAGCACATTTATTAGGAGAAGAACCTGCATTAGGAATAGTTCCAATTAGAGAAGATAATAAATGTAAATGGGGGTGTATTGATATTGATACTTATCCATTTGATCATAAATCATTTATTAAAAAAATTAGAGATAAACATTTACCATTAATATTGTTTAGATCTAAATCAGGTGGTGCACATATATTTTTATTTACTAAAGAATTTGTTGCAGCTAGTTTAATGAGAGAAAGATTAAAAAAGATAGCATCTATTTTAGGTTATGCTAAAGCAGAAATATTTCCTAAACAAGATTACATTAGGGCTGAAAGAGGTGATACGGGTAGTTTTTTAAATGTACCCTATCATGGAACTAATAAATCGGTTCGATATGCTTTTAGTGATAGTGGTGATCCATTAAAGATAGAACACTTCTTTTTACTGTATGATGAATACAGTATGACTGAGAAAGGTTTATTTAATTTAAAAATAAATGGTAATGGTGATAATGGAGATGATTTATTAAAAGGTGCACCACCTTGTTTAGTAACTCTTTTAAAAGAAGGAATACCAGAAGGATCTAGAAATAATATGATGTACAACGTGGGCGTATATTTAAAGAAAAGATTTCCTCAAGAATGGCAAAGTAAAATGCATACTTATAATGAAAAATTTATGACTCCTGCTATTCCATATAAAGAAGTTGAAACTTTAATAGCATCAGTATCTAAAAAAGACTATTTATATAAATGTAAAGAAAATCCAATAGTTAGTTTTTGTGATGCACAAACTTGTTCTAAAAGAGAATTTGGGGTCGGAGATGATACACCACCTTCAGAAATAACGGAACTAAAAAAATATCCATCAGATCCACCAATTTACTTTGTTTCTGTTGATGGAAAAAGCGTAGAAGTTGATGATCTTACCTTACATGATGCAGAAAAATTTTCTGTGGCATGTATGAATCAAATAGGAAAACCAATGCTTCCTGTAGGTAAAATAGTATGGAGAAAAATGTTAGTTAAACTATTTAAAGATATGGTTGAATTAGATGCTCCAGAATCATCTAAAGTGCATAATCAATTAAAAGATTTACTTGCGGATTTTATTAATAAAGCTCCAGGTAAAAAATTAGAAGATTTAAAAAGAGGTTTACCTTTTACAGAAAATGGTAAATCACAATTTTTATTTAAAGATTTTTGGAAGTATTTACAAAGATCTAAGTCTTGGCTTTTAGCTTATCAAAAGACTATGCATAAATTAGAAGAATTATTTAATGCTAAAGAAAAATTTACAAAGATAGATAAAAAATCCTATCGAGTAATGTCTATGGATACTATTCATTTAGATAAACCAATCGTTAGAAAAGAAGAAATGAAAAGAGCTCCTTTTGAAATATGAATAGAACAATAATACCTGGACCACCCGGAACTGGTAAAACATATCATTTAATAAATCATTATTTAAATAATGAAATAAATAATTTAAAGACTGATACAAAAAGAATAGCTTATATTACTTTTAGTAATGCGGCTACACAAGAAGCAAGAAAAAGAATATTTAAAACATTTCCTGGATATGATTTTCCATACATAAATACAATGCATTCTTTAGGAACAAGACAATTAAATATAGATACAAATTCTAGATTGTTACAAGGAAGTAAATGGAAGGCTTTTAAAAATTATTCAAGTATTTGTAGAGGCATGGTGTTTGATACTTATATTTCTGAGAATGGTATGCCTAAACATAAAAATAGACACATGAAGATAATAGATTATTCAAGAGCTAAGAAAGTATCATTAGAAGATGCAATGATAGAATTAGATTTAACACATCAAGTTAATATTTGGTTAACAGAACAAATTGAAGCCGATTTAGAATCATATAAGAAGCAAACAGGAATGGTTGAGTATTCTGATATGATTAAAGAGTTTGTTAAGAAAGACAAATGTCCTCCCCTCGATGTAGTCTTTCTTGATGAAGCACAAGATCTCAATCCTCTGCAATGGGATATGTTTTTTTACATTGAATCAAAATGTAAACGTTCTTACCTTGCAGGGGATGATGATCAAACAATCTATACGTTTCAAGGTGCTGATGAAAATATATTTATAAATTTAAAAGGTAAGTTTGATCCAAGGATTGAATCAAGAAGGGTACCTAAACTTGTGCATCAAGAAGCTTTAAAAATTTTAGAACATATTAATCCAAGATTAGATAAAGATTGGAATCCTAGAAATGCAGAAGGTAAAATTTTTTATGATCAAGACATAGATAATATTAATTTTAAAGAAGATAATTGGATGGTTATCGCTAGAACTAATCCAATGTTAACTCCTATTAAAGAACATTTAATATCTTTAGGGCTAAGATTTGATAGTAAAATCAATGACTTATTGCCAATTCAGTTATTAGAAGCTTATAAAGTTTGGATACGATTAAATAATAAAGAAACAGTTACAGGCGAAGAAGCTAAATTAATTTATGAATATTTAAATTATGATTTGAAACATACTAAAAGAGGTTTTTCAAGTGGTGATTCTTTAAACAATGTTGAGTTTGTAGATATAGATACATTAACAATGGATCATGGATTACAAATACGAGGAGATTGGCAACAATTACATATTCCTGAAGCAAGTAAATTATATATTAAAACTTTATTAGATAGTGGTGAAGATTTATTTAAACCAGCAAGAATTAAAGTATCTACAATACACGGTGTAAAAGGTGAAGAATGTAAAAATGTAGTTTTATATACTGATCTAGAAAAGATTATTTATGATGCTGCTTTAAAAAATCCTAATCCTGAGCATCGTTTGTTTTTTGTAGGTGTAACCAGAACAAAGGAGAACTTATACATTATGAGACCAACATTAGATTATTATTACACGATAGGAGATCCAATACTATGAGTAATAAAATATTTTTTAAACAAGTAGGTGGATCACATTATAAAACAATGAAGATACAACCATCTAAATTTATAAATGAGAACAAATTATTATTTGCAGAAGGTAATGCAATAAAGTATATATGCAGACATAATTTAAAAGGTAAGAAAGAGGATTTGTTAAAAGCAATACACTATATTGAAATGATAATTGAAAGGGATTACAATGTTTAAATCAGAAATAGAATGGATATGTCCTGAACATTTTCCAAATTTAAAAGGCTACAAACATGTGGCGATTGACTTAGAAACTAAAGATCCAGAATTAAAAAAGAAAGGTTCTGGTGCAATTAGAGGTGTAGGTAATATTGTAGGTATTGCCGTAGCAGTTGATGGATGGTCAGGGTATTATCCAATAGCGCATGAAGGCGGTGGTAATTTAGATCAAGATAAAGTTATGTCTTGGATCAAAGAAGTATGTGCAGCTCCTAATACAAAAATATTTCATAATGCAATGTATGACGTATGCTGGCTTCGAGCAGCGGGCGTCAAGATTAATGGACCAATTATAGATACTATGGTTATGACATCTTTAATTAATGAAAATAGATTATGGTACACATTAAATTCTGTTGCCTTTGATTATTTAGGTGAAACTAAAAATGAAACAGCTTTGAATGAAGCAGCTCAATCTTGGGGTATAGATGCTAAATCTGAAATGTATAAATTACCAGCTATGTATGTAGGTTCTTATGCCGAAAAAGATGCTCAATTAACTTTAAAATTATATCATTTATTAAATAAAGTAATAGAAGAACAAAAATTAGATAAGATATTTAAATTAGAAACTGATTTATTTCCTTGTCTTATTGATATGAAGTTTAAAGGAGTGCGTGTAGATATTCAAAAAGCCCAGCTAGTAAAAGAACAATTGACCAAAGAAGAAAAAGAGTTGCGTATGAAAGTGCAAAAAGAAACAGGAATAGAGCCACAATTATGGGCTCCAAGATCAATTGGAACAATATTTGACAAATTAGGATTACATTATGAACGAACTGATAAAACAAATATGCCATCATTTACTAGAAATTTTCTACAAGAGCATAAGCATCCTGTAGTTAAGATGATAGCAAAAGCAAGAGAGATAAACAAGGCTCATACAACGTTTATAGATACTATTATTAATTATGAACATAACGGAAGAATACATGCTGATATTAATCCTATTCGATCTGATACAGGTGGAACTGTTACAGGTAGATTTTCTTATTCTAATCCTAATCTTCAGCAGATTCCGGCGAGGAACAAGGAACTAGGACCTATGATAAGAAGTTTGTTTATTCCAGAACAAGGACATAGATGGGGTTGCTTTGACTATTCACAACAAGAACCAAGATTAGTTGTACACTATGCTGCTAATACTGAACCAATTTGTTTTGATGAATCTGTTGCAAAGATTGTTGAAAAATTTAAAGAAAATACTGTAGACTTTCACCAAACTGTTGCTGACATGGCAAACATATCTAGATCACAAGCTAAAACTATTAATTTAGGATTATTTTATGGAATGGGTAAAGCTAAATTACAAGGTGAACTTGGTTTATCAACTAAAGGTGAAGCTGAAAATTTATTTAATCAATATCATGACAATGTTCCTTTTGTTAAAGAACTTATGTATTACACATCTAAAGTTGCTAATGATAGAGGATCTATTACAACTTTATTAGGTCGTCGTTGTCGTTTTGATAAATGGGAAATAGATGAATTTAAAGCTGGCGCTATGAAACCTGTTTATAATACAAAAGAAGAAGCAGAAGCACAATTTAAAAAAGAATGGCTACAAAAATATCCAGAAGCTGATGAAACTAAAATAGTTCCAAAAATTAAAAGAGCTATGACATACAAAGCATTGAATAAATTAATTCAAGGATCTGCCGCTGATATGACAAAGAAAGCAATGTTAGATTTATATAAAGAGGGAATTATTCCTCATATACAAATACATGATGAATTAGACATATCTGTTAAAGATGATAATCAAGTTAAAAAAATAATTAACATTATGGAAAATGCTGTTCCAAATATGGCTATTCCTAATAAAGTTGATTATGAATCTGGCTCTAATTGGGGTGATATTTATAGTTGATTATAGTTTTAACAGTGTTAAGATAAATAATAACAAAGGAGTAACTATGAAAATAAGTACTATCGAACAAGACCTAGGCAAAGTGTGGGTTGTTATTAAAAATATTTTAATAATTCATATCCATATTATTGAAGCTGCATATAATGTTGTTAAAAACATTATTATTGGCATTATTGCTGGGTTCTCTAAAAAACCTGTTGTGACTGTAAATGCTACAGTTAATGCAACTGCAACTACTGTTGCTACTGGAACTACTACTAATTAATAATTAATTAATTATTATCTCAATGAAAAAACTCATTAGAGTAATTAAGAATTATTGTGTCTTTAAATTAGCTATAGGTTGTTGCCTATTGCACAACTGTAAATGCAAAGATGATTAAAAGATTCATGCAATATCTTATTGCTGTGTTTATAATTGGATTTGGTATAGGAACGTTTTTTCCTAATGCCTATATACAACATAAAAACGACCATAAGATTATTGCATGGGCTAGAACCTTAGGATTCGGACCCCCCAAATTTGAGTATACTAATAATAGAGAATATTTAAACTCTATAAAAAAATGTATCTCTTATATAAACTTTGACCTTCCCCCTTCCCAACAAATAAACACAGAATTAATAATAGCCCAATCAGTAGTAGAATCTGATTATGGTAGGTCTCGTTTTGCTAGAGAGGGTAATAATTTATTTGGAATTAGAATATGGAGTAAAAATGGTATATTACCTTATGGACAATCTTATAGTGTAGAATGGAGAATAAAAACATATAAAAACAAATGTGAATCAGTTCAAGATTATGTATATTTACTTAATACTAAAAGAGTATATGCAGAATTTAGACGTGTAAGACAACAATCTTGGATACAAGATCCTTTAAAATTAGCTAGTACATTAAATAATTTTTCAACTAATAAACAATATGAACAAAAAATAGTTGAAGTAATACATATTTTAAGAAATACTAAACAATATGAAAAACTTCAGTATTGATTCTTTAATCGTACATGGAATTTGTCCTACTTGTAAAGAATTAACAGCTTTAGTATCTATTTTAGATAATATTTATAAATGTACGTCGTGTGGCGAGGAGCTTGAACAATATGTTAATGGTGTTATAAAGTATTTACCAATGAATAATAAAGTAGGTCGAAAGTTAGCATATAAAAAATAATGGCACGTAAAGTTCAAACCGGTACAGGTGGATTTATTAAACTTACCAATAAAAAACGTCCTGGACGTCATTCTAAAAGACCCAATAAACGTAATACGCGAAAACAATATAAAGGTCAGGGTCGAATATAGTTGACTTGACATTATTAATATATTATCCTATATATTAATAAACAACTAAAGAAAGGTAATATGACTGATATAAGTAAATATAAAAACGTAAGTTTGGCAAAAGAAGTTTATGCTAAGTTAGAAAAAATAAGAAAGGTAATTGTGCCGGATGCTATTGTGAGTAGATCACAAACTGTATCTATACTTGTTAACGAGAAAGCGAGACAGTTAAATGGTAAACTTAAATAATTTTCAGACTGAACGGGAAAATCAAATTAAATCTCCCGAACAAAGATTATGGAAAGCTATACTTGCACAAGCTGTGTATGATGCTTTATTTGAAAGAGAAATAACAAAGAAAGGCGAGAGACGAGATGCTAGAGATTGGTTTTTATTTAAGACAGAATCTTTTTATGAAACTTGTCGTAACGCAGGCTTTGATCCAAGCTATGTTTATGAAAAAATGAAAAAAAAAATTTTAAATAAAGATATGATTTGGAAAATGCAAAAACATGGTCAACGTAAAAGTGCTATACTAGGAGTTAAAATACATGACTAATTTAGTAATACAAACAATTGCTTTAATAGTGTTAATCGTAATAACTATGGAGATAATGCGATGATGTCAAACAACAAAGTAATCTGCCCTGATTGCAAAGGTAATGGTTTTGTTATGCGATATTTATATGATGCTAAACCCTCTTACCATGATTGCCCTAAATGTCGTAATCAAGGTGAACTGAGAGAAAGTGATTTAAACCCTTATCACGTTTACAATTATCAAAAAACTTGGTGGAATGAACTAGTTTATAAAATATCAAGGTTGTTTGGACTATGACTTGTAAATGTAAAGGCAACTGTAGTTGTAAAGGACCAAACGATCTAGACGCTATCATCGAGCGACAAGCGGCAAGGATCGAGCGACTGGAAAAACAAATAGATATTTTAAATGAAGAACTACAAGCAATGACTATTAAACATAGTCAAGAAATAGCTTATTTAACTCCAGAAGAAGAAACTAACTTATTAATGAAAGAAAGAGAAAAGTGGGATGACAAAGATAAAAAAGATAAATAAACAAATAAAACAATCCATGCTCATTGAAGATAATGCAAAGAAAACTAAATTTTTTGATAAAAAGAAAAAATTAGTTGGTTATTATGGAGATGGAAAAAAATTGTATACACTTTATGAAAAATAAAAAGAAAAATAACCCTGCATTACAATTTAAAAAATATTTAAAAATGAAAATGAGACATAAAGAAAAATCGCCTATGCTTTATCCTGGTGAAGATCCAGCACAACATGTGTACGATGAATTTTACGAAGCTATGATGAAACATATTATTAAAGGTGTACCGCAACAAGAATTAGCAGCTATTATTTTAGCTATTGCAGTTAGACTATATAGAACTGTGCTTATGGACGATGCTTTTAATGAAATGATAGAACACGTACAAGAAACTGCTAATAATGTTCAACCGTTCTTTGATGATAGGACAATAAACTAATGAAAACTTGTACAAAATGTAAAAAACAAAAACAATTAAAACAATTTAGAAAATTAAAAAATTCATTTGATGGATATGAATATGCATGTAAACCATGTAGAAATATCCAATCCAGAAATTGGCATAGCACAGAAAAAGGATATATAAGAACTTTATATTCTACTATGAAAAAAAGAATAAATTCTGAAAGATTTATAAATTCATCTGAAGAAATAAAAAAGAAACATACTCTTTATTTAACAATGGAAGAATTTGAAAATCTTTGGAAACAACATAAAGAAAAATATGGTTTAAAATGTTTATTAACAGGGATTAAAATGACTCATGTACCTTCTAAAGAAAATATGTCCAATAGTAACAATATTAGTACAGATAGATTAAATCCTAATATTGGATATACAAAAGAAAATATTATATTTGTATCTGCAAATGTTAATAATAAAAAAGGTGCAGTTACAAAAGAACTGTGTCAGGCAATTCTTAAACAATACGAAGAAAGAAGTTGGTAATGAGCTGGCTAATATTACTATTAATTATATATATTATTGTGACGATAGATAAACTATGATACGTTCTGTAATGATCCAATACTTCTTTATGATAATCTTAGCGTTTCTACTTGCTGAAACATTAAGAAAAGAATTGCCATTATGGCAAAAAATATCGCTATTAGCGGTATTAATACTTGGATTCATCTTCAATGCATAAATGGAACAAGCAGTTTAATTATCCAACTTCAAGCCGAAGTTTAATCAATAATGAACGTCATTATAACATAAACTCCTCGAAGCTCCCTTCTGTAACCACTATTCTAGCTGCCACACAAAGTGACGAGAAACGAGCGTCTTTGGCTAATTGGAAGGCGAAAGTAGGTGATAAAAAAGCTGATGAAATCAAAAATCAAGCTGCAACTAGGGGTACAAACATGCATAGCCATTTAGAATACCATTTAAACGGTCAAGGATTGCTAGATTTGAGTGACGAGGGACGAGTGGCGAGGAGCATGGCTCAAACTATAATAGACAAAGGATTAGGGGATTTAGAAGAGGTTTGGGGTAATGAAGTTACACTATACTATCCAGATTTATATGCAGGACAAACTGATTTAGTAGGTATTTATCAAGGGCGTGAGAGTATAATAGACTTTAAACAAAGCAACAAGCCAAAAAAAGATGAATGGATAACAGATTACTTTTTACAAGGTGCAGCTTATTCTGCAGCTCATGATTGTATTTATGATACTAAAATTGAACAAACGGTGATTTTAATATGTACACCTGATAACTTCTTTCAAAGGTTTATAGTTAATGGCAATAGATTTAGGGAGTTTAAATGGGAATGGTTACGCAGATTAGACGCTTATTACGCAACTCAAGGTAAAAGTAGCTAAAAACGAGGAGCGAGAGACGGGCGTAAATACTGGGGTTTTTGTAAAATAGTAAACACTTACTGCCTTAATTGTAGGATTTTATAAGATCCCATATAGTGTACACAAAAATGGTTGCTTTATAAGGTATTGATTTATATGAATAAAACGACAGTTTCAAAAAAATTTGTGGAAAGTGTGTCCAAATTTGTGACGCTACTTCCATTGGTATATATAGAGAAAATACATATAGACACAAAGACACAAAAATCTACGAATATTTTGAGGTAATTATATTTTAAAATATATAGAAGTCTTATATAAGGATAAGAATGATTAAAAAAACCTTTAATTATCAGCTATATAGAATAAATTGGGAAGATATTTGCTCTGATTCAGCATGGGCTACAGACACAGAATTTGACAAAATGGAAGTAAGTCATTGTATTTCAATAGGTTTTTTATATAAAAAGACACAAAAATATATCTGGATTTTTGCTTCGTATGAGATAAATGATTTAGGCGAAATAACTTTTGGTGAAAGAACTGTTATTCCCGCAAACAACATAATAAAAATGGAGAAAATAAATGGCTAAAAAACCTAAAACAATAGAAGATCTAATCGAACACATTCGTGACGATTTAGATATGTTAGAAGATCTTGTTAATGAGCTTCAAGATAATCAATCTGACGAAGATGATTTTGATTCATCATTAGATGATTCAGATGATGATTCTGAAGAATAGTTAACTAATACTACATCCTTCTTTTTGGGTTGTTGAGGTTTACCAAGTCTAATCTTCTTTTGTCTAGATTTGGCTTCTTCTTTAAGTTCCTCTACCTCAACACCCTCTAAGAGTGGTTTATAATCTTCTATAATCTCAGCCATTCTTTTTTCTAATTCATCTGCTGTTAAATCATCAATAGACCCTGTTCTAATAATCTTTTGTTCAACATATAAACCCGCAGCCTTGCCTCTAGCCACTTCAGCATTAATTGCAGCCGACCATGCACCTTTTTCTCTAGATTCTTCTCTTAACTTTGCTAATTCTGTTATGTGTGATCCAAATGTTACAGCAAATTGTTTTTGATATTCTTCTCGTAACTCGCCAATATATTTTACAACTAATGGATATAGTTTTGGATTTTGTAATTCAGAAGCTCTAATACGAGCAAATTCTTTTTCATATCCA
>Ga0214200_1000178_pt1 | contig 17432 bp, 15 predicted proteins | sample TroBogEpilimnion_7_FD_153038 | JGI IMG/M metagenome (GOLD analysis project Ga0214200, IMG submission 153038) | Freshwater microbial communities from Trout Bog Lake, WI - 23OCT2008 epilimnion | ecosystem: Environmental > Aquatic > Freshwater > Lake > Epilimnion/Euphotic zone | place: Trout Bog... | reverse complement strand
TAAATTTGAAGCTGTCATTCAATCCATAGCCGATGCTTATTTACCCATGCTTGAAGAATGGCACTTGCAATTGCTAATGGAAAGCACTGAAGCATGAGTGATACAGGTTTAACGCCCGAACAACTAGAACTTTTACAACAAGTATTTAACAAGCATCCAGAAATTGATGCCGTAAAACTCTATGGTTCACGCGCAAAAGGTAACTTTCATGAGCGTAGTGATGTGGATTTAGTCTTGATCGGCACAGACATCGACCGCTTTTTAGTGGCTGATATTTTATTAGATTTAGCCGATACCGATTTGCCTTATATGGTTGATTTGCAAAACTATAATGAGATTAAGAATCACGCTTTAGTTGAACATATAGATCGGGTTGGGTTGGTTGGGAAGTTAAAAGATTGGGCGAGGTTTGTGACCCATACCTTTAAAAATGAAAAGGAATCATGTATATCATGCTAGACATCATTAATCAGGAAATCAATACATTGCCATTACTATCAAAAAAAGAGGTGCTAGACTTTGTCTTGTTTTAAAAAGTCGGATTGGTACTTAAACAGAAATGGTTTATCTATCAAACAATGCGGACAGCAAATAGGCGATTATTGATGGTTTAAATACCTCACTTAATAAATATTCCGAGACTTTGGACTGGTAATGTATAAACGCTATTAAACCAGTCAAGCCAAAAACATGCCCAATTAATAAGATTGTTTAACTTAAAAAGCAAAGTCGAGGAGCTGTTAAATTTAATCACCGAACAACCCTATGCTTACCCTTACCCGCCAGCGTTTGGGGTTCTAAAAGGGGAATTAAAAGGTGCACTTACTCGAAGTATCAATAAACAACATCGACTTGTTTACGTAGTTTTAGAACAAGAACAAGCGATAAAATTTATGCTGATGTGGACTTATTATGAGTAATGCCAAAATCAGCATTATTTACGCAAATAGATGTAAATAAAACTAGCTTACATATCTTAGGGCACGAGATAAGGCATTGCTTCCAATAAAACTGGAGAGGCCCAAACGATGATTAACAAAAGCTATGTGGCTACAAATAGTAATAATTCAATGTTATCATTAGGATGAGCAAACTAAATCCATATTATTATGAAAAAAATACTATTATTAACAATGGTAACATTCTTTAGTGTTACTTCTTATGCAAATGACAATCAACAATCTCGTTATTACACGGAAAAAGGAAGAGTATCTTTACAAAATAATGATTATGAGAATGCTTGTTCAGAGTTTAATTTAGCGGACAATTATGCAGTTAAAGCGGGGGCACCGGATGTTGTGATGCATATGATTCAAAATAACATTAATAAAGCCTGTCGTACCAACGATAATTCTTCACAAACATCTGCTACTGCACAACAATACCCAGAAGGAACTATAGAAAAAGAAACTGGCACTGGAAGAGACGTTATAATGCACAACGACAAATGGGAATATAAGCAAACACAAACACAACAGCAAACTAAAGAAATGTCTACACAAGAAGCAATGCAACAAGTTGCCGGTATGATGAAGTTATTAAATGATCCGTTTGGCTTGCAGCCTTGCATTAATTATAAAGCTGCATTGCAATATTGCGCAGCTGCTGGCGATATAGATCGCTGCATCAGCATTAAGTTACAAATCAAAAGCGCCACTGTACGAAAATTAGAACAACAATGTGAACAAAAATAATTAGAACGTGAATTTTAAAAGTCACGTTGCTCTAATGCCACGGAGGTTTCCGTGTCTAAGAGCAATCAATCATTCTTTACTCATCGATTTTTTAAAACCCAATAATTATGTTGACTTTTTGGTCAATGAACCCAATCGTCAGGTGACAGTTCCTGCAAAACTCTTCATACAAATCCCAAGCTTAATAAGTAGTTATTCACTAAGCAATAGGTCGAATGGGTGAATGGTGCCCTAGGGAAATGGCAATCAGGCGGTTCTTAATCAATGTCGATGAATGCTTTTAAAAAGCATTCGGCAGCATCTGACATTTGCGTTTTAAGTTTAAGCTGACAAATATAATTTTTTGTGTGGTGCGAATTAATTTAAGCCAGTCTTGACCTAGCGGACTTGATGTCTTATATAGTACTGCTAGAATTTTTAAAAAGAAAACAAACAAAATGCAAACCGTTAATAGCTTTTCAAATACAGCAAGAACTATTTTCAAGCACCATTTACAGTTAAATTACCTAAAATGAGTTAAAAAATGACACATCGAAAAATAACTATCGGTAGAGCTTTAGATTGTGATCTTGTTTTGGCTGATATTTCCGTAAGCAGGCTTCATGCTGTATTAGAACTACTTAGCAATAACCGTTTATTATTAACGGATTGTCAAAGTACTCAAGGTACTTTTGTAATACGGGGAGGTACTGAAGAAAAAGTACAAGCACAAATGGTTGCTAAGCATGATCTGCTGAGATTTGGTAATATAAAAATGCCAGTGAGTGAGATTTTAATAGCAACTCACCTTACTGAGAATGTTGTGGCTGCTGAGTTCGTTCAGCCTGTTAAAAATATTAACGTACCAGAATCAAATCACTCCAACAAAAAACCAGATGCTAATGAAGAATCTGAGAAAATTTATATTTTGAATAGACCTTTATCTAATGCTAACAGTGTGCATTGTTACATAAATGTAGAGGATAAACATGAATATCCAAAAGTAAGTCCACTCCCAGAGCCAGCAAATAACTTTACAGCTTCTGAATGGTTAGTTTTTATTTTTGTAGTGTTTTTGTTTTTAACGAACCCTAACAAAACTGATTTTGGTGTATTTGTTGATACGCAGTTAAATCAAAAATTAAATCAACAAATGGATTCAGGTGATGATTCTTTAAGGGGTGTACGTAGTTTATTAAGTGGTATAGCATCAAAATTTGTAGTAGATTCTACTGAAAGAAAAAACTATTATCTGTTTTCAACATATACACTGGATGTTTCCCTAATCAATGCTTTTAATCCTGAAATACCTAAAATGTTAAAATTTGTTGGAATTGCTAATAAGTTTTTCCCTGTTAATGAAGAAAAATTTATAGCTCCACCATGATTTACAAGGTAATAATATGTAAATCTTACATAAAAATATAAATTATTAAATATTCAGGTTTAATGCGGGGATTACGAAATGCAAAGTTATAAAATAATCATTGGTAGATCGAATGATTGTGATCTTGTTTTAGCGGATATGACTGTTAGTAGGCGTCATGCTGAAATAGAAATGATAGATGGAAATCGTCTGATATTAACGGACTGTCAGAGTACTCAAGGCACCTATGTAATACATGGTGGCAGCGAACAAAAGATTAAGCAACAAATTATTACAAAACATGATGTTTTACGATTCGGCAATATTAAAATTCCAGTGCGTGAGGTTCTATCGGCAACTCATTTTCCTGAACCGATTGAATTTGAGACCGATGCTCTATCAGATCAACCGCCGCCGCATAACTATAATCAACAGCCTAATGGTACTTTACAAATAAAAGATACAATGACTTTTTCAGAATTGTATTTTTCCTTTAAAGGACGAATATCACGCTCAACTTATCTTCAAAAAGGAATATTGCCTTGGCTTTTATTATCAATAATTTCTTATTACATAATACTAGTTCATTTAAATGTTGATGCTGATAGCGAAATGACTCTTATAGGGGTATTAAATTTAATATTTTTGATACCCTCATTATCTATAAACGTAAAACGATGCCACGATAGAAATAGATCTGGATGGTTTCAACTTATTCTTTTAATTCCCGTTATAGGTGGTTTATGGTTTTTAATTGAGATGTGGTTTATTAAAGGAACCGATGGTGTCAATAAATATGGCCAAGATCCTTTAAAATAAAGTTTTCAATGATCATTAAGCTATTTTTCTTAACTAAACCCATCTACAAGGTCGTTTTATGTCTGATCATCAACATTGCATTAACTGCTTAGAAGAGGTTGAAGGCTCTTATTTATACCCTTGCGTGCAATGTGGTTGGTCACCTGATCAATACAGTGAAACAGGACTTTATTTATCACCAGGGACTATTTTAAATAACCAATACCAAATAGGGAAAATGTTAGGTCATGGTGGTTTTGGTATTACCTACCTTGCTTGGGATAACCTGCTACATAGACGATTAGCTATTAAAGAATACATGCCTCGGGACTTTGCTACTCGGAACGCAACCAATTCAACCATTTCTATTTATGCCGGTGCCGCAACTGAAAGCTTTACTTATGGCTTAGAGCGTTTTCTTGATGAAGCAAGGACTCTAGCCAAATTTCAACAACATGCGGGTATCGTATCAGTACTCAATGTGTTTTATGGCAACAGCACCGGTTATATGGTAATGGAGTATGTTGAGGGACGTACTTTAAAAGACTATTTGTTGGAAAAAGGACTTTTATCTTGGGAATTAACCTTACAATTGTTTATGCCTATTATGGACGCTTTAAGGGAAGTTCATAAAGGCGGCATTATGCATCGTGATATTAGCCCTGATAATATCTATCTTTGTAACGATAACTGCATCAAATTATTAGATTTTGGCTCAGCTCGTTATGCGTTAGGTAGCCATAGCCTTTCGCTTTCTGTGGTGGTTAAGCCAGGTTATGCACCCGAAGAACAATATCGTGCCAAAGGCAAGCAAGGGCCATGGACTGATGTTTACTCAGTCGCTGCTAGTATGTATCGTTGTATTTGTGGAGAAGTACCTCCTGATGCCTTAGATAGATTGGACGAAGATGAGCTGGTTGCACCCTCTAATTTAGGTATTCAAATATCTCAAAAAGCTGAAGCGGCATTACTATGTGCGTTAGCTATTAAAGCCAATGACCGCACTCAAAGTATAGAAGCTTTTCAGCAAGAAATATGGGATCAAGGTATTAATAGTGAACGGGTTATTAATAAAGTGAATGCCACTCAAAAGATATTCCGACCAACTACAACAAAAGAAGAGCCAACCACTATTGCATTGCCGGAACAGGCAATTAATTATGTTGAAGAAGCGATGCTTGAACTTAACACTGCCATTAAGAATAAATACCCATTGATCTGTATGTTAAAAAAGATCAAATTAAAATGGTATCTAAGTTGTGTTGTGGGTGTCTTAATTTTAATCATTGGTAATTCCGATGATTGGGTGGAGTTTAAGACAGGAGCAACAGGACATGGTCCAGATGACCTCGTAGAATGGTACGAAAATAAGGCCGTCAAAGGTGATGCCTTCGCACAATATCGCTTATATCAGATTTGTAGACAATATTTTGGTTATAGGGATACTTGTGCATTAGAAACAAATATTTCTTGGTTAATCAAGTCTGCTGATCAAGGATTATCAGATGCCCAAGTTACATTGGGTAATGCTTATTTGGAGGGAAGGAATAAGGATTATCAAAAAGCGTTTGAATGGACTGAGAAGGCTGCAAGACAAGGAAATAGGGTTGGGCAACATAATTTGGGATTGCTGTATTTTGCAGGTGAAGGTGTTGAAAAGAATTATCAGATGGCTCTTAAATGGTTTCAAAAAGCGGCTGATCAAGGATATGAACACTCACAAAATAATCTAGCTGAAATGTACTTTAATGGTCTTGGTGTCGCTCAAGATTATCAATTAGCTTTTGAATGGTATAAAAAAGCGGCTGACCAAGGGGATACAGAGGCACAGAATAGTTTAGGCGATATGTATCATCAAGGACAGGGTGTTGAGCTTGATGACACTAAAGCTTTTTATTCATACAAAAAAGCAGCTGATCAAGGTGATGTAAAAGGCTTGAATAATCTAGCCTATATGTGGCGTAATGGATTTGGAGTAAAAACCCCAAGTTATTTTGAAGCTTTAAAGTTATATCAAAAGTCGGCTGATCAGGGTAATGATGTAGGGCAATATAGTTTAGGGAAAATGTATGAAGAAGATCATAGGCAAGATGAGGCGATTGAAAATTATCGTTTAGCTGCTGCCCAAGGCAATGCTGATGCAATTTCCGCATTGAAAAGATTGGGTGTTCAATAGTTTTAAACATTAACTCTCTTGCTCTAATAAGGTGCTGGTGTGAAAATAAATTTCAAAAATATTATTGTGACTACTTTGTTTTTAATTAGCGTAGATTCTGCGTTTGCCGAACAAATCGTTTGGTGTGGTGTTGATAAAGATACGGGTGATGTTAATAAATACTGGTGCTTTAGTTCTCTACAAAATTGCGAACAAGGTAAACCCTGGCAATATATCTGTGTTGCGATGCCTAAGCCTAAATAACCAGATGATGTTCCAAATTTAATAAACCAATTTATTAAAAAAGCCAGTTATTTTCCTATGCTTTTTAGGCGGTAACTAATTATCCTCAAGTAAAAAATAAACGTTGAATTAAAGTTATTATTTTTTGCGTCTTAGTTTGTTGCAGCGCCTCTAGTTGGATAACGCGTATGCCTTGTATTGTACTTATGCCAACAACTTTAAAAGAAGCGCCACGATTAAGTAGCACTTCTTGTTCAGGAATTGAGGGTGTCGGTGAGTTTAATACGCAGTTGATAGGTGGAATTATTGCACCGATACAATCGATTTTTATAAATTCTAAAAGGATAGGCGGTTTACTTCTCGCAAAACTCTCTGCTTTACAGCGACAAACTGAAGTGCTTAAAAATCCATAGAACGTAATGATTTCATCAATTTTGAGTTGATTAAATTTATGGATATCGTAGAAAGGTTCATCGCTTACACCTTTATAAACAGTTGATTCATTAAAGTAATAGGCTTGTCGTGCAAAAAGGCAGTCAAGTTTTTTAAGTGATTTTTTGTAATCATGATCTGCAAGATTGTTGCCGTAGATTTCTGAAGAAAGCTTTGCATATTCACTGTCTAGGCCGTATTCTTTAAGATTAATGCAATGGTTTAATATGCTTGCACGAACGTAACCATCTTTATCAGTGTTTTGGTAGGTGTTGACGGCGGGGTTGTTTAATACTACGTTAATTCCATTTTGGTTTAGGTAAGTTGAGAAGCTAGTCCAACTTGGATCGTTTTGGCAAGTTGGATTTGGGAGATTAGATTTCTTCATAGAGTTTTCTCATTAAATGAAGCGTGAATAAATCACAATTCCATGCTAGTATTTATTAAGTTTTGGTTTAATTCTATATAGATTCGTGATTATTTCACATAAGCCCTATGATTGTATCTTTTACTGTATCTAATTTTCGATCATTTTCTTCAGAAGAAACGCTTTCTCTTATCGCGAGTAATCGCTTGTCAGATAGTCATCGAGATCATACCTGTTCTATTCCTGATTCGAAAGAAAATGTACTTAAAACAGGAGTTATTTATGGTGCAAACGGAGCGGGTAAGTCAAACCTCTTTAAAGCCCTTAAATATTTAAAAACCATTGCGTTAAAACCTAAAAAAAAGCATAGCGGAACAGACCGCGAAAAATTTAAATTTGACGCTACTTCTAATGAAGCTTCCGTTTTCGATTTGTTATTTATTACCAATAATAAGCTGTATCGTTATGGGGTAAAGGTTGATGATCATAAAATTATTGAAGAATGGCTAGTTCATATTGTAGGCTCTAAAGAAAAGGTGCTTTATGAGCGGGTCACAGGTGAAGATGGCCAAGTAAAAATTGAAGCGGCTGGCCTAAAATCTTCAGGCGAAAAGTTACGTGCCTTAGTCACTGTCGGTGGCCCACAAAACCAATCATTTTTAGCGACCATTCAAGCCACATTAGAGGTCTCTGACTTTGGCGATCAAATCACAGATGTTATTAGTTGGTTTGACGATAGTTTGACACTAATAGCGCCTGATGCATCTTTTGCTTCCCTAGGCCAGCTATTAGATAGCGACCCAGATTTCTTAAATTTTGCAGGAAGCTTTTTAAAATCGGCTTCTACGGGAGTGGATCATTTATTAATTCAAAAAAATGAAATCTCCGAAGAGGAGCTTCGTAATTTATTGGGTAAGCAACATGCATCAAAACTCCTTGATGATATTATAGAAGATAAAGACAGTGTTGCTGTCATACAGCTTAACCAAGGCATTGAACTGTTAGTAGAACGAGCTGATGAAAATCATTTTTATCGCATCACTATTCAAGCCTCTCATAAATTTCAGTCTGGGAATGTGGTTTCTTTAGATTTAACAGAAGAATCTGATGGAACTCGACGCCTGCTTAATCTATTGCCTGCCTTGCATTTTTTACGAACTAGCAATGCCGTTTTTTTTATTGATGAAATTGATCGTAGTCTGCATCCTAAATTAGCATGGGAGTTTTTAGAGTTTTTTCTTAAATCATGCCAAAGTGGCCAGCATCAAATTATTGTTACTACACATGAATCTAATTTATTAGATTTAGAATTATTACGTCGTGATGAGATATGGTTTGCAGAAAAAGACCCCTTAGGTACGAGTCATCTATATTCTTTATCGGATTTTAAAATACGCACCGATCTAGATATTCGTAAACATTATCTTCAGGGGCGATTTGGAGCTATACCCTTTTTAAGAAATTTGACTGGCTTACTCGAAAACGAAGTCTTATAGCAATGAGTCTACTTGTACTTAAGAAACGCCCATTAACTAGAGACTCTGGTAGTCTAAGGGATGATCGGTTATTTATAGTTGCCTGTGATGATACCTATGCACCCGAACAATACTTCAACTTCTTCCAGTTGCCCAGAGTACAAGTATACGTAGTTCCAACACCTATAAACAATAATCGATGCCATGCTATTGATGTTTTGCAACGCTTACAGAGTATTGACTTTAGTGATGATGACCAGCGTTGGATGCTTCTTGATACTGATCATTTTGATAAAGGCACACACTTAAAAGAATTCACTCGCATTATTAAAGAGGCAGAAAATAAAGGAATAACCGTTGCCCTAAGTAAGCCCTGTTTCGAGCTTTGGCTGTTACTACATTATGTGGATGAAAGTTTGGTTGATAGGCTTATTGATGCAGCCGCCGTTGAAATCAAATTGCGTGAGGTGCTTGGAGAGTACAACAAAAAGAATTTAAAAAAAGATCATTATTCTCTTGAATCTGTAGTCATAGCATTTCAACGAGCAAGGGCGCTTGATGCTATAACTACTGGAGGTATGATTCCACAAGCCAATACAAGTCGTGTTTATAAGCTTTGGGAACAAATCATTAAAAATGCGCTTCCGTCTCAACTACCTGTTGAATTTCAACATTTCCCCTTCTAGTTTGATTTTGTGAGGATGTTTATCCTTATTCGTTCAAAAGTATCTTTTAGTATCCTTGCTCAAAATAAGCCTTTTATATGATAATATTCTGTAACTTAACTATAAAAACAGAGTCCAGTCTACATGTCAGATCATCAACATTGCATTAACTGCTTAGAAGAAGTTGAAGGCTCTTATTTATACCCTTGCGTGCAATGTGGTTGGTCACCTGATCAATACAGTGAAACAGGACTTTATTTATCACCAGGGACTATTTTAAATAACCAGTACCAAATAGGGAAAATGTTAGGTCATGGTGGTTTTGGTATTACCTACCTAGCTTGGGACACACTACTGCACAGACGCTTAGCAATTAAAGAATACATGCCTCGGGACTTTGCTACTCGTAACGCAACCAATTCAACCATTTCTATTTATGCCGGTGCCGCAACTGAAAGCTTTGCTTATGGTTTAGAACGTTTTCTTGATGAAGCACGTACTTTAGCTAAGTTTCAGCAACATGCCGGTATCGTATCAGTGCTCAACGTGTTTTATGGTAACAGTACCGGCTATATGGTGATGGAATATGTTGAAGGACGTACTTTAAAAGACTATTTGCTGGAAAAAGGTCTTTTATCTTGGGAATTAACCCTACAATTGTTTATGCCTATTATGGACGCTTTAAGGGAAGTACATAAAGGCGGCATTATGCATCGCGACATTAGCCCTGATAATATCTATCTTTGTAACGACAACCGCATCAAATTATTGGATTTTGGCTCAGCTCGTTATGCGCTAGGGGGTCATAGTCTTTCACTTTCTGTGGTGGTTAAACCAGGTTATGCACCCGAAGAACAATATCGTGCCAAAGGCAAGCAAGGGCCTTGGACTGATGTTTACTCAGTTGCTGCTAGTATGTATCGTTGTATTTGTGGAGAAGTACCTCCTGACGCCTTAGATAGATTGGACGAAGATGAGTTGGTTGCCCCCTCTAATTTAGGTATTCAAATATCTCAAAAATCTGAAGCGGCATTAATATCTGCATTAGCTATTAAAGCCAATGACCGTACTCAAAGTATAGAAGCTTTTCAGCAAGCAATTTGGAACGAAACTACAAATAACGAACCAGTGGCGGTTATACCGCAAGCTAGGAGAGTAGTACCACCTGTATCAAGCCAAGAGGAGCCGATTACTATTGATTTAACAGATAATGCTGCAAGTGATGAGGATTTATTAACCGCATCAGTAATATCTGTTTCCCAGTCGAAAAAGAGTAAAATTGAGCTAATTGCCATCCTTTTTATTTGTATTCTTTTTTTTGGTTACTTTGCTATTTTTGTGCCTCGGTCCGGCTCTTCCGAATTAGAACAGGCTATAGCTGTTGAAAAATCTAAAGTCGGTAAAAATGTTATTTCTCAATCCAAACAGTCCAAAATGGATCAGGCTGTAGCGCTCTATAATGCAAATGATTATAACAATGCTATTAAAGAGTTTAATACAATCGCTATTAGTAAAGAGAGTACTGAGGAAGAGTTGAAGGTCTCACTTAATTACTTAGGTTTTATTTATTACAAAGGACTTGGTGTCAGCCAAAATTATCCGCAGGCTTTTGCAAACTTTACGAAAGCAGCTGAATTAGGGGAAGCTTTCTCTCAAAATTTGCTGGGGGAAATGTATTTCAGTGGTTATGGTGTCACTAAAAGTAACAAATTGGCTTTTAAGTGGTATCAGAAAGCAGCTGGGCAGGGCAATATTGATGGGCAATCGTCATTAGCAATGATGTATTTCGAAGGTTTTGGAACCTCTAAGAATAATGATTTAGCTTTTTTTTGGCTTAAAAAAGCCGCTGATCAAGGACGTGCTTCAGAACAAAATGGATTGGGTCTTTTTTATAACCAAGGTATTGGTGTAACTCAAGATAACATAAAAGCTTTTGAATGGTATCAGAAAGCAGCTGAACAAGGTTTAGCTAATGGGCAATTTAATCTTGGGCTTTTATATGAGAATGGTTGGGGTATCCAACAAAATAAAGATGAAGCCATCAAATGGTATCGATTAGCGGCTGAGCAAGGCAATGCTGAAGCAACTTCAGCATTAAAAAAATTGGGTGTTAAGTAGTGTCTTTACAATTAAAGAACCGCTTATCTATGCAGCTTCAGTTTGCATTTAAGTTGTTATTTTTTTATATAGGCTGCCAACAACTCTATGCTGCTGGCTTACCTGAGCATTCTTTACAGAGTACCGTTAGGATTTTTTGTTTAGAAAAAGTTCAAGCAACATCAGGCACTGGTTCAGGCTTTGTGGTGGGCAATTCAGCTTATGTAGTGACTAATTCACATGTTGTCGCCTGTACACAAGATCAGGGCCAAGTTTCTGTGTATTTGCCGGACGGCTCAAATTTTAATGCCACTGTTATACTTAATCAACGGCATAAAGATTTGGCTATTTTACAAGTAGCAAATTCTTTACCATTGCCGGCTGCCACCTTTGCATCTGGGGTAACTGTATCGGTTGGCGATGATGTTTGGGCGGCTGGATTTCCTGGTAGTGCCGATGATATGGCAAGCCCTCAAGATTTAGGTGTCGTTAGTCTGAGTAAAGGTATTATCAGTCGTCGAATTCAATCAAAAGAAAATGTGGCTTTATTTCAGACTGAAGCGGCGATTAATCCAGGTAATTCTGGCGGTCCTTTACTTGACAAGTTGGGTCGAGTTATTGGTATTAATGTCGCCAAAGATTTAACTTGGGTTGCAACGACCGACTCTGAAACACAAAGCCCAACCACCTTAAAAAGATTACCAGTGTCTGAAATTGGCTGGGCAATACAAGTTGATGAGTTGCTACCTGAATTAGACAAGTTGAGTATTCGATATCAAGTAGATCGTTCGAATATTGATTTAGATAATAGATCCGATAAAAGTATTAAACCAACCACCGGTGGCTATAAAGCCTCCTCTGGTAATTCTGAGCAATCGGGGTTTTTAATAGCCGTTATAACGCTGTTAAGCTTGGTCTTATTGGGATTTTTATTTCGTACTAAAGATAATAAAAAACAAGCTCCTTACCAAGCTAAACAATTACCTAAACAGAATATTCCGCAGGCTAATAACAACGCTAAAACACGAAAAGCTATGTTGTATTGCTTGAAAGGTCACTATGCCGGTAATAGCTTAGAGTTAAGCAATCGACTGTTGTCTATTGGACGTGACCCTAGTTTATGTCAATTAGTGATGCCTGAAAACTTGACAGAAATAAGTCGACGTCATTGTAGCGTGTCTTTTGACAATGAAAAGGGTTGTTTCTGGTTAGAAGATCATTGGTCTAAAAATGGGACGTTTATAGATAATAAGCGTATACCTTCTGGTCAAAAGAAACGTTTAAGTAAAGGTAGTTATTTTTATTTGGATAGCTCCAAAAATGAATTTACAGTAGGTATAGTCGAATGAATTATCAAACCGCCACAATAAGTCAGCAAGGTGGCCGTAACTATAATGAAGATTATTGTGGAACTATAGTCCTTGATAATCAATTAACTTGCTGGGTCGTTGCCGATGGCCTAGGTGGTCATGGTGGCGGTGATGTAGCCTCTAAGTTAGCCGTTGAAACAATGCTTAACACGCTTAATGAACAGCCTAGTTTTGCAATAGACACGGTTACGCTTTTATTTAATGAGGCACAAGCTGCCCTTATTGAAGCTCAAAAAACAGCCTTGCGCCTAGAGAATATGCAAACAACGGCTGTTGTGTTATTGACATATGATAATCAAGCCTTATGGGGGCATGTTGGTGATACCCGTCTTTATTATTTTCATAAGGGTTGTATTCAAAGACAAACAAGTGATCACAGTGTGCCTCAGTTGTTAGCCAAAGCGGGTGAAATTAAAATAACTGATATTCGCTTTCATGAAGATCGTAATCGATTATTACGTTCTATCGGAAGTGAAGGTTTGGTCAGGCCTTATATAGAGAAAACCACGACACCGCTATATTCTGGTGATGCTTTTTTATTATGTACCGATGGCTTTTGGGAGTATGTATTTGAAAATGAAATGGAAGATGATTTAGCTAAAGTAACTACTGCTGAAGAATGGCTTTTTGCTATGGAACAGCGTTTACTGGCTAGAGCACCGGAACGCAATGACAATTACACGGCTACTGCTATTAAGGTATTGAGTTGATTAGTTTTGTATGGAAATGTCGCACTTAATCCAACTAACGTAAATATTTAGGAGTTGAAAAAATGGCTTTAAAACGTTGTGATAAAGGTCACTATTATGATCCTGCATCTTATAATAGCTGCCCATCGTGTGGTTATAATTTAGATTTTCAAGCGACTCAAGCTCATAGAGGTGCAACTTCTGATTCAGAGGCGGTCACACAGGCTAGATCTAGCTCTGATTCAGAAGATGTAACGCAAGCTAGAAGCGCACCTGTTCCTAGACCACAAGATGCAGCGGCTAGACAAAGGGATAATGGCATCACCGTCGCTATAGTTAGAAAAAACATTGGCATAGATCCTGTTGTAGGATGGCTAGTCTGTGTTGATGGTGCTGAAAAAGGACGAGATTATAAAATACGCAGTGAAAAGAATTATATTGGCCGGGATGCGAGTATGGATATTTGTATTGGTGGTGATGCGACAATATCAAGAGAAAATCATGCCATGATTAGTTTTAATCCTAGAAACTTTCGTTTTTCTATCGCACCAGGTAGTAGTCGAGGTTTGGTTTATCTTAATGATGAAGAAGTAGGTGTGCCTGAAGATTTAAAGCCTTATGATTTGATTGAATTAGGACAGAGCAAACTGTTGTTTATTGCTTTTTGTGGCGACAAATTTCAATGGGATTAAAAATATCCGTAATTATTTTATCGTTTTTTTTATGGGATAGGGATCTATTCCATAATTACTCTTGCATGTAAAAAAAGATGGGACTTATGAAAGTAATTAAATTCTGTGGTCTTTTTCTGTTCTGTCTTGGTGTTAATAGCACTGTATTGGCTACAGAAGAAATTAATTTTCGAGTAATACAGGCTAATGTTCAGTTGCCGACTATAACAACGTGGGTTGATATTACTAACAGTAATGGACAACAACTGACCAGTGTTAAGCTGGAACAATTAACGGCAACAATGGGCGCTAATATTGCTGAAGTTAAACTTATTAAGCCTTTTTCTGAAGAAACAGAAGGGACTGCCTTTATTTTTTTAGTCGACATTTCAAAATCTTTAAAGCCGACCTATTTTGGACAAATTCAAGCGGCTTTAAATGCTTGGGTGGAAGGTTTGAACATCCATGATCGTGCTGCTTTAATTAGTTTCGGTAGTCAGGTTAAAGTATTACAAGATTTTTCTGAAGATAAAACTGCGCTTAAGCAAAAGGTTGATAGTCTTTTGCCTAGCGATAGGGATACTTTTTTTTATCAGGGTCTTGTTAAGGCGTTTGAACTTGGTCGGCGGCAAGATGCAGCCTTACCTAAGCGTCGAGTGATTGTGGTATTAACCGATGGCATCGATGATGCCGCAGGTGGTGTAACCAAAGAAGAGCTGCTTCTTCAGATGTCTGAAAGCAGAATACCTATTTATGCCATTGGTTTTGCGTTATCGCCACTGACACAATTGAAAGAAAATGGTTTGAAAGAACTTGGTGTGTTGGCGAGAACGTCTGGCGGCTATTTCTTAAAAGCTGATTCTATGCCATTAACACAAGCTTATAAGCTTCAGAAAGAACGCATAGCAAATAGTTATCAGGTTCAGCTAAACTGTGCTGAATGTAAGGCCGAAGGACAATTTAGCCACTTAAATATGACTTTTAATGCAGGCGATCTTACTTTAAACGATGGGTTAGATCTAAGATTGCTTCCGCAAAATAAAGTTATAGCATCAGAAAAAGAACCTGAGCTGAGTGCCAATGAAACCATCTTTGATAAAATCACAAGATTTTTTACGTACTATGGTTATTTTGCTTGGGCTGCCTTAGTCACTGTGCTTTTACTAATAGTCGGTGGAATTCGACGACTTATAAAAGCCAAAAAAGCTACTCGTGAACGTAAATTCGAAGCGGATGTTAATGCAAGTATTAGTGGAGGTGAGAAACTTCAAAAAGCGGCCCTTTTGCCTCCAAAATATACTTTGTCTCTTACCGTAATAACAGGTGATGCACCTGGGAAAAGTTATGATTTACATTTTAATGAATCAGCTATTATAGGCAGATCATCGGCTTGTGACTTGAGTATCAATGATAGCGAAGTCTCTTCAAAACATGCCGAGATTAGCTTTGAAAGAGGCATCTTAGCCATTAAAGATCTGGGCTCTTTGAATGGAACTTTTATTAATGGCGTAGCTATTCATAGTGCTTATTATCTACAAGAGAGCGATCAAATTCTAATTGGCAGAACAGAGCTACGATTTAATGGTTTGGAAAATTAGCATGAACATTGATCAAGGTTGTATTTCACATATTGGCCGTCGTAAAGATCAGCAGGATGCCTACGGGTTTTCAGACTTTGAAGATACTGTATTTATAGCCCATGGCGGGGTTATGGCTATCGTATGTGATGGTATGGGCGGATTAGAAAATGGAAGTGACGCTGCTCAACTTGCTGTTAAGTCTTTATTAGATAGCTATATGGCTAAAACACCGCAGCAGAGTATCGCTGACGCTCTAGATCAGGCTATTGTTACGGCAAATAATGCTGTTGTTCAGTTGGGTTTGCAGACAAAAAATTTTGGTAATGTCGGCACCACCTTAGTAGTTGCTATTATTTACAAGGATCAATTATTTTGGCGTACTGCGGGCGATAGCAGAATATATCTAAAGCGTAATACCATTTTGAAGCAACTTAATGTAGATCATAGTTATACACAGGAGCTATTGCAAAACCTAGACTCAAATGACTTATCAGAAGATGAAGCTATAAATCACCCTAATGGTAATGCCTTGGTTAGTTATTTGGGTGTTGGCGAACCTCTTCAAATTGATAAAAATGAACTACCAGTAAACCTCCAACATGACGATGTATTGTTGATATGTACAGATGGCCTTTATAACGCGCTAACTGCTGATGATTTTGAAGAAGCTTTGGCGAATCCGGATGCTATGAAAGCCGCAAAGGCACTTCAACATAAAACTTTAGATAAACAACTTCTAAATCAAGATAACCTCACAGGTATTGTTTTACGACTTCAAAAAAAACAACCAAAAAAACTTAATCGTTTTTTAAATAAGAAAGGTATACCATTTTTCATTTTTAGCTTTGTTCTTATCTTGATTGGTTATGTTCTTTATGTGCATCTTGGGTATCTAGCACCAAAGTATATTGATTTATTTGGAATTAATAATCGTTAAAAATAAGACCTTAAATAAGGCTAAGTCATAATAAATGTTGTAAATTTCCAGAGCTCTATTGAGTGATTTTTACCGTGCTAGTTGACGAAACTCTTAAAAAGCACATTACCAGCCTACGTAGCTTGGTGAGTGTTGACAGTAAATTTAGTTGTTTATTAGCAATCTTAGTCCATTTTCAATTACTTTTCTTAATGGCTATAAAGGCAGAGGAGCGTAGTGCAATGTCGTATTTATCTAAATGCCCAAATATAATATTTCCTTCCTATATTTATTCTACGATGCCGGAAAGCGCTGTTACTAGGAATTTTTATGATTATGGTTTACAAAACATGATTAATAATACTTTTTTGGCTGGTTAATTTTATAAAAAGATTATGGGTTGTTATGTTATTTTCAATAACAATTTTTTTACACTCTAGGAAAATTAAATGTGAAGCTTAGGTCAATACACTATCAAATAGAACATCAGCAGTTAAATGAAGAAATATTATTATTATGTGAAGACATTTTGTGTAATAAATAAGTTGGTATTTCAACTAAAGTACCTATCAATTTAGAGTCTGAATATTTTCAATTGCTCCATGCTATTGAATTACTAAGGCTCAAGATTGCTAGTTTAAAGAGTAAGTCTATTTTTTAATTTTTGAGGTTTGTGTTTGAATATATTAAACAAGCTAATTTTAACGGTATTTTTACTTTTTTCTAGCAGTACATTTGCAGATGTAGAAACTATATTGCAAGAAGCTAAGCAGGGTAATAATGCTGCACAATTTGCTCTCGGTTACTTATATTATGAGGGTAAAGATGTCCATCAAGACTTCGACGAGGCACTAAAATGGTATAGCTTATCAGCAGCACAAGGTAATCCAGCAGCACAAAATAATATTGGTGTGATGTATGAACAGGGAACTGGC
>Ga0214200_1000176_pt1 | contig 17523 bp, 17 predicted proteins | sample TroBogEpilimnion_7_FD_153038 | JGI IMG/M metagenome (GOLD analysis project Ga0214200, IMG submission 153038) | Freshwater microbial communities from Trout Bog Lake, WI - 23OCT2008 epilimnion | ecosystem: Environmental > Aquatic > Freshwater > Lake > Epilimnion/Euphotic zone | place: Trout Bog... | reverse complement strand
AGCGCACTACCCGGAACCTTTACAGTCTTTCCACGGCTCTACGGTCCGAACGTAGATGGTGTCGTGTTTCCACAGCAACCCATTGAGCGGATTCAGCAAAAGAACTATCCGGCTGTGCCGATCATCATTGGCGATACGAAAGACGAAACAATGCAGTTCGTGAATTCTGTCGGTCCCATTACAGATGGCGCAAGCTATTCTGCAGCAATCGCGCGGGTATTTGGCACAAGCGCACGTGACCAAATCATTGAGCACTATCCCCTCTCTAAATACCCAACACCTAGAGCTGCCTTTGTTCAACTCACGACTGACGCACAATTCACCTGCCAATCACGACGAGTTGCTCGAACCTTTACCAGCGTTCAGCAGCCACCGGTTTATCGTTATGTGTTTGCCCACAGCCTTGAAAATGATCCAGCTCAAAAGGCACTTGGTGCGATTCACACCATCGAGCATCCCTTTTTATTTAACTGGGAAGGCTCTTATCAACCTACCGCTATCGATAAAAAAATACAGGGCTTGATGCTGAATTACTGGACCAACATGGCAAAGCACGATAACCCAAACGGATCTGACGCAGTCACCTGGCCGAGCGCTGGGAAAAACGGTGACACCTATCTAGAAATTAGTGCTAACTCTCAAGTTCGACAGACACTTGCAGAGACGCATTGCGATTTCTGGGATACGGTGAAGCTACCGCAACCGCACTTATGATCGCTACTGACTATGAATGCGGGCAATGGCGATCGTCATAATGTCTATAGTTTTTCTTACTGAATATTAATCACTACCAAAAGAATTAGGCCTAATATGCTTCATTGCTCTCAATTACTTAAATGCAATTTTTTTGCAGTATCGCTATTCATCGGCTTAGCATCCTCAGCAACGGTGGCGCAAACGCGTACGACCCCAGTTTCATCGGCCGTGCAAAGTTGCTCGTTAGGCAACTTACAGCTAGAAAGCGGCGAGACTATTCCAAATTTCAAAATGTCTTACATCACCTTTGGATCGCTCAACGAAAAGAAAAGTAATGCAATCTTGTCGCTGCACGGTTTGCAAGGCAACCGAAATAGCCAAACGATCTGGACAGGCTCTGGCAATGCCTTCGATAGCGATCGCTATTTTGTGATTCAGCCTGACACCTTGGGTGTTGCCTCTGTTGACCCCAACGCAACAACTTCGGCTACGCGATCCGGTTTGAATATGAAGTTTCCGCGCTTCAACATCCGAGATATGGTAAATGCTGAGTACCGTATGCTGACCGAATGTTTGGGGATCAAACACCTACTGGCGGTCGGTGGAATTTCAATGGGCGGCATCGAAACCCTGCAGTGGCTTGTAAGCTATCCAGACTTTATGGAAGCGGCCTTTCCGATGGTGCCGATGGCGCGTACAAATCGTCAAGGTAATTTTATTTGGGAAGGTGTGCGTCAGGTTGTGATGAACGATCCCAAGTGGAAGAATGGCGATTACGCAAAGGGAGATGAGCCAAAAAATGGCATCGCGACAGGGCTACAAATACAAAGCGCCTTTGGCGTATCGGCAGCGGGCTACGACGCCTTATATGAAACGGCTGAGCAAGTACGCAGTATGTTTAATTCAGACGTTAAACGTCTGTCAGAGTCCATCGACGCACGCGACTGGGTTTATCGTAGCTGGGCGATTGATAGCCATGATATCGGTCAGACCGCAGGCTTTAAAGGTGATTTAAAGGCTGCTGCGAGCGCAATACGAGCGAAGGTGATTTTGTTTCCAAATTGCCAAGATCAATTACACCCTCCGCGTGAAGGAGGCGTTCTTGAGGTCGCCAAATATATTCCACAGGCGAAGCTCGTCGATTTAGATGATATTGGCGGCCACCGCGGAGCCTTTACCACCAGAACGCAAGCTTTGTTTACAGCTGAAGTTCAGGCGTTATTTAAGCGCATAGAAGACGGGCTTGCTGGGATCACTGGCCCTCAGTTTCCTCGCGCTTTTAACAGAGAAGATTTCTGCCCTAGATAGTCACAGGTTAGGGTCGATACGCTCTTAACAACGAAGGATAGAAAAATGAAAATATTTTCAGCACTTGCAGTAAAGCTAGCATTACTTGTTTCGTTAACGCTCACACTGTCAACATTGCAAGCCATGGCTCAACAAGAAGGGGTTTATACAATCCCGCAGTACAAGTTTGAAGACGGCAAAACACTTGAAAACGTCAAAATTGCGTACGTCACGTATGGAAAACTAAACGATAAAAAATCGAATGCCGTTCTGCTGACCCCTGGCACGAGCAGCGGTCGGCACTGGGCTGATGATTATGTCGGACCCGGAAAAATGTACGACTCCGACAAATATTTTTTTATTGGTGTAGATGCAGTCGGTGGAGGCCTGTCCACCAAACCTAAAGACGGCTTGGGAATGGACTTTCCGCGTTACACAATTCGTGACCTCGTTCATACGCAGTATTTGCTGTTGCGTGATGGATTAGGCCTGAACAGTTTATTGGCCGTCGCCGGCCCGTCAATGGGCTCATTTCAAGGTGTGGAATGGGGTATTCATTACCCCGATTTTATGAAAGGGCTTGTGCTGATCGTACCTGCGGGTCGTAGTGATCAGCACTTTCATACAATTGTCGACGCATCAATCGCCATGATGACTCTAGATCCAGCTTATAAAGACGGAAAGTACACTGAAAATCCGGTTGAGGGCATCAAACGCGCTGGCATGATTTATTTTCCGTGGCTATTCAGCGACGAGTATTTAGCGACCCTCAAGGCACCAGAGCCTTATCAAACCGCATTAATGGCTTTTGGCACGGGTTGGTCTAAGGATTGGGATGCAAATGGTCTCATCATTCGTTATATGGCTTCAAGAAACTTTGACGCGTCCACACCGTTCGGTGGCGACATGAAAGCCGCGCTCGCCAAAGTCAAAGCCAAGACCTTGCTGCTGCCAAGCCAAACCGACCGAACAATACCAGCCTATCTTTCAAGAGAACTTTTGGCTGGGATTAAAGATGCAACCTATGTCGAGATTCCCTCTATTAGAGGGCATTTAGGCGGTGCAAGGCCGCTAAAAGGGTCGGCAGAAGAGGCTTATTTGACGAATCACATTAAGCCATTTTTGGACAGCTTGGCTCAAAATTAATCAATTGTCGTTATGATATATTGAACAATCAGACTAGCCGTCAAGGCTAGTCGTTTAGACATCTTCGAATTCTTCGAATATTAGAACCAACGTTTTTTTAGTTGAGACCCAACATGCGCGCACTTGTAGCTCTCTTAATCATGCTGCTCAGCGCGTGCGCGGTACCGCCAGGGCAAAGCCCTCTCACATCAGCGCCATCAAACAAGCCAGCACCCCAAGACACCGTGATTGAAGTGAGTAACAAAATCAAATCGCTTTGTCTTGAGCCTGCGTACGCTGCTTATTTTGCTAAAACATTTTGTACGCCAAGCGAATTAAGCCTCGCCATGATGTCTGACAGAACCAAAATCACCCCGGTACAAAAAGACGCCCTAAACGCTTGGTCGCAAGCGTACGACAAACTTGCTGAGGAATTTAACGAAGCACTGCCGTTAACCTCTGCCGCCAACAAACAGATGGCCGAGTACAACAAAATCGTTGCGTTTCCAGCGGCACAAAAAAACCGCCTAGAGCTTTATCAAGGCAACATTACGTGGGCTGTGTACAACCGTAAACGTAAAGAAATTTCGGATGGCATCGCAGCCGAAAGTAGACGAGTTGCTCAGCAAAAATTTTAAGGGCCAAGCGATCGCGCTTGAGGTCACCGCGGCAGAACTTTTTCAAAAATGAACGCGCAAGCAAATAAGCTCAAAAATGGGCCGAACGGTATCGGATTTTTAAGGGTCAAGCGCTTAAGTCTCATCAGAGCTAACCCAACGACCACCCCAAGTATTGCCGCACAACATAAGAGCGGAAAGATTGCCTGCCAACCTAAAATAGCTCCGATCGCAGCCATTAATTTTGCATCACCCTGCCCGATCCCTCGTTGTTTTTTGAGTTTGAAATAACATTCATCGACTAAACGAATCAAGCCATACCCAAGCAAAACGCCGAGAAGGGAATCAGTGGCTGAACAAAAATTATCCAAACTCAAGGCGTTAAACACCACGCCACTCAACATCAGCGGTAAGGTGAGCCAATCCGGAAGGATGAAACTCTTAAAATCGATGAACGATGCCCAGCCGAATAACACAAGCCAGACGCTGACATACAAGAGCAATAGCGACATTTTTTTAATTTAAAACCGCTTGGTCGCCATTAAGATTTGATGAGACTTACCTTGAAACATAAGCTCGACGCTATCCACGCCAATACTCTTTAAAAAATACCCCTTATCAAAGGTCTCACCAACAGCAATAGCGCCAGTATTTTTGCCCTCTACCTCGAAAACAGCATACCCGCTCGATGAACCATCCGTGCGCATCAATCCTGTCAGCTGAACTTTAGACAGATCAAATTCTTTATGACCAAAGAGTTTTGCAGCTTTTTGCACATCACGAAGCTGGTCCACGTGCAAAGACGGATTCGCATCCGAAAAGCTAGGCAGGCGTTCAATCGCTAAGTAGGTGTAAGTGACGGTTAAGGCAATGCACAGCACCAATACGTTTTTGATGGCCCGAGCCAACCAAAAGGGTTTAATTTGATTTAAAAAGCTACCCCAGCGACGCGAGCGGTGCAAATCTTGATCGGTAACCTTGAAGGTCAGATGACCACTCGCTTTATGCCAAAAGCTTGACCAGTCAATCGAGCGGTCGGCGGTCAGAAACTCTTTTAGCTTTCTGAGCCACTGGCCAAGCGAATTTTTGTGATCAGAAAAGGTTTGCATAAGCCGTTGCAGAGGGAGAGTCGAATGACAAATTGTTTACTGGAGTCGATTCTCAATTATGATTGGTTTTAGACTCTTACGAAAATGATTTTAGCCCTATCTACCCTGCTTTTGTTTAATCTGGATTTAAGCCCCAATGAACACCTTTAGTCTTTTCGACCGAAAACTTAAGAACCGCATGGCCGAGAATCGTTCACAGCTTGGCTTCACGTTAATCGAGGTCATGGTAGTGATTGCAATCATCGGGATCATGGCAACCTTGATCGTGCCACAGATCATGAGTAAACCCGACGAAGCGCGTGTGATCGCCGCCAAACAAGACATTAGCTCGCTCGTCCAAGCGCTCAAACTTTATCGCCTCGATATTGGTCGCTATCCCACCACCGAACAAGGGCTTTCGGCCCTTGTGGCAAAACCAACCAGTGAGCCCATTCCGCAAAACTGGAAGCCAAACGGCTACGTCGACCGCTTACCTAAAGATCCATGGGGGTTTGCCTATCAATATGCTAACCCAGGCACCCGAGCAGAAATCGAGGTCTTTAGCCTAGGCGCGGACAATAAGCCCGGAGGTACCGGTTTTGACGCCGATCTCGGTAATTGGTAATAAAAACGACCAAGCTGGCTTTTCACTGATTGAGGTGCTTGTTGTTTTATTGATTCTTAGCATTACGTTTGGGATGTTGTCTGTATCGTTTTTTAACACCGAGCAAACGCAATGGAAAGACATGAATCGCAGACTAATCGTAAGCCTGAATCATGGCAAAGATGAAACAGCATTATCGGGTGCTCCGATTGTGTTTCAAATCGATGAAAAAGGTTGGCGATTTTTAGCACCCAACTTGCGAGATGAACTTTATGTTCTAGGTGATGCGCTGGCACCCTACTCTTGGAAAGCACAAACAAACGTCGATGGTACTACCCGTTTTCAATTAGACGAGGCTGGTTCAGCGAAGCCCGTCGTATTCAAGATTGCACAGGGCACGCTGACCGCCACAATTCATCGCCGCAAGGATGGCTATTTTGAAATTCACTAAAGATCATGCTGTTCAACAATAAGAGTCGCATGAAACAACAGGGCTTCTCTTTAATAGAGGTCTTGATTGGTCTTGCTATCTTGGCGATCGCTCTTATGGCGGGTATGAAAGCCCTAACGCAAAGCGTACAAGCGCAAACGACGCTTCAGCAACAGTACCTAGCGATGTTGTCGGCTAACGATGCGTTAAACAAACTTTACCTACAAAAAGTATGGCCAGAATTTGAAGTGAACAAAACAAACTGCTCGCAACTCAATGTGCCTTTAGTTTGCGTTCGCTCGACCTTTGCCACACCAAATCCCTTGTTTAGACGGGTCGTCATCGAAGTCTATCTCGCGAGTCCTACTGACCCAACCACGCCACAAGAGCCAAGGCTCGCCAAACTCACCACGATTGTCTTCAATTATTTAACGTCAAACCTATGAAGAATAATCAGGGTTTTACGTTAATCGAGACCATGGTTGCGCTACTGATTTTAGGCATCCTTGGTCTGATGGCCAGTCAAGGTCTGGGCGGTGCGTTTCGCGTGAAAGACAGCGTTGAAGGGCAAATCAAAGAGCAAGACGCCATTGTGGTCATGCTCAAACATCTTCAAAATGACTGCGAGGCGATGGTTAAGAATGCAGATGAAAAATTACCGCCGACCTTTGTTCAAGGCAATACTTACACTTGGCTGATGCGGCACCACACTTCTCTGCAAACGAACGGTTGGCAATTTGTTGGCTATACCCTAGAGGGCAATGCTCTTAAAAGATATACCACTCCGCTTTTTAGCAATAAGCAAGAGGCCGTAGGCCTTCTGGCGGCGATCTCTAAAGACCCAGATTTGGGTCTGACCTCTGCACAGCTATCGTATCAACTGCCACGCGTCTTAAGGCAAAGGATTGAGCCGTACTGGAGTTCATATACCAAGCGATCTGCTATCGGTCTGCAAATTTCATTATCAATGGTCGGCAGTCGACACCCTTTAACGAGCTCTTGCATCGCCGAAGGGAAGCTATAAATGCGTGCTTCGCACCCAGAATCACAAAAGGGCTCAGCTACGATTATTGCTTTAATTGTCGTTAGCCTGATTGCGATCTGCGTCTCAAGCTTGATGTGGCAACAAGATTTTGAAATCAGAAAGACTCAGATCTTTAAAGAGAACACACAGGTGTCATGGTTGCAGCGATCGCTGATTGATGTGGTGAGATTGGTACTCAGAATTGATTTAGTCAACAGCCAAGACGTCGATCATTTAGGCGAAATCTGGGCATTACCGATCGAAAACAGCCGAATTGAAGATTACCTAAAGAATCAAGATTTACCGGAAGAATTAAAGAGCATCAAATTTAGCGGGTCGATTCAAGACGCTCAGGCACTTTTTAATATTGCCAATTTATGGGATGCGAACCTTAGCACCGTCAATCTGACCGGCGTGCAAACCTACGGAAATTTACTTGAGCAACTTGGGCTGAACAAGAATCTAGCCGATCAAACCGCACAATATGTACTGCGCAACAACCATCGGCTTCAGTATCTTGATGAGCTGATCAATGTGCCAGGCTACAGCAGTGATACGGTTAAAAAACTCAGTCAGTTTACGATCGTGTTACCTGAGCCGACGACGATCAACCTTAACACCGCGCCTGTCGAGGTCTTGCTAGCGCTTTGGCCAACTTTGTCTCAAGCCGATGCTACACAATTCACACGGCTCAGGCTGAGCATGCCGTTAAAAAGTCAAAATGACATTAGTCAGTTACTGACAAAAATTCAACCAAACAAAGCAACACAAGCCCTCAGTTCAGTGGGGGTCAAATCAGATTACTGGTTAGCCCAGACCAATATGGTCATTGAGCAACGCAATATTAGTACCCAAACCCTGATTCAACGATTCACCACTCGACAGTCTGATAATAACTACACAGCGGTTTTATGGAGTAAGCAAAAAATCGTTCAGGTAAAGTGAGATTTTGCCTTGGACCCGAAGGCCAACAAATGCCATTTTTCATCTCTCAGATGGCCTAAATCACAGCCATCATCACTCCACGCCCCCATCAACAAGATCAACAAGGGTTCATGTCCTTTACCTCAACGAATACCGTTGTTCATCTCTAAGATTGGCTGCATCACAGCCATCACAATCCCAAGCACTAAGCCGCCCATCACTAAGATCAAGACGGGTTCAAGTAAGTTGGTAAAGATCTTGGTCTTATGCTCGGCTTCGGCCTCAGCGTTTTCTGCGGCATAACGCAACATTTCGGCCAGTTGGCCACTGGCCTCACCCGAGCGAATTAAATGCACGAGGATAGGCGAAAATATCCCTTGGTTCGCAATTGCTTTGGCAAGAGAAGAGCCTTCAGACAAACGCGCCTCTGCACGCTCGATTGTTTGCTTAAGCACCAAATTAGAGAGCGTATTTTTTGAATAGTGTAGAGCCGAAAGAATTGGGATATTGGCGCCAACCAGCAAAGCCAGTGTGCCGGCAAATCTCGCCGTTTCAAACTCAAGAAGCAAGGGCCCCACGACAGGTATTTTCAAACACACTGCATCGAACCCATATTTAAACTCAGAGCCGCGTAGCAAATATTTAAAGATGAGCGTGCCCAGCAGGCCTCCAAGCAAAAGAACCAAACCCCATTGACTTAAAAAATTAGATATTGCCATCACAACTTGAGTGATGACTGGCATTTTTTGTTTGGTCGATTCAAAGACCCGAACAATTTGCGGCACAACATAGGTCATTAAAAAGATGATGACGGCAATTGAAACACTCACAAGGGTGGCCGGATACACCAAAGCACCTATAGCTTTTTGTTTAAGCGCTTCTCTCTTTTCTAAAAAGATCGCTAACTGTGTCAACACCTCAGACATTTGCCCAGATTGTTCAGCCGCTGCGACGATACCTTGATAAAACGCGCCGAAGGATTGAGGATGGTTGGCAAGTGCCTGCGAGAGCGGCATACCCGAGCGGATATCTGCCAAGATTGACTCAAGAACTTTACGCGTATGCTTTTTGATACCCGAATCTTCAGAAAGAATGGTGATGCCATCCTCGATCGAGATTCCCGATCTGACCAAAAGCGCCAACTGTTTTGACAAAATAGCCAGATCTTTTGCAGAGATCGACCTCTGACTTGAGAATAGGCTGCGCTCTTTTGCCGCTGCTTGCGTAAGCGCCACATCGATAATTGAAATCGGCACCAACTCTTTATTGAGCAAAAGCTGCCTCACCGCACGCATGCTTTCGGCCTCGACGGTGCCACGTTCTGTTTTACCCGCATACGTCACAGCTTCAAACTGAAAGAGTGGCATCGTCAAATATCCAGCTGATTTGCACCGGTCACGCGACTCACCTCTGACTGCGTGGTCATATTCGCGCTGACCCACCTCTCGCTATCTTGTACTAACGATCGCATCCCAGTCTCTAAGGCTTTTTGCCGTATTTGTGCCTCTGAAGCACTTTGATGGATTAATTCTTTCAGTTCAACAGAGGTTGTCATCAACTCGTAAATGCCCGCACGACCCTTAAAGCCAGACTGCGAGCACTCTGCACAACCCTGACCGTGGCAGACCGTACAGGTCAGGCGGATCAGGCGCTGGCCCAACACACCGAGCAACGAAGACGACAACAAAAACGGTTCGATGCCCATATCGATTAATCGCGTCACTGCCGAAGCTGCGTCGTTTGTATGAAGCGTCGCAAGTACTAGGTGCCCAGTGAGCGAGGCTTGAACCGCAATTTGCGCTGTCTCTAAATCACGGATCTCACCAATCATGACAATATCCGGATCTTGACGCAAGATGGCTCGAAGCGCTCGCGCAAAATTCATTTCAATACGCGAGTTAACCTGCGTTTGCCCGACCCCCTCTAAGTTGTACTCAATGGGGTCTTCGACAGTCATGATGTTATTGACTTGCGAGCGTAAAGTTAACAATGCGCTGTACAACGTGGTGGTTTTTCCACTACCGGTGGGGCCCGTCACCAACACAATTCCGTAAGGCTTGTTAATCAGCTCTAAAAAACTTTTCTCGGTGTCTGGTGCCATCCCGAGCGTTTTTAAATCTAATTTAGAATAATTTTTTTCTAGCAAGCGCATTACCACACGCTCACCATGCGCAGTTGGCAAGGTTGACACCCGAATATCTAGCGCTTTACTGCCGACTCTTAACGAGATTCTGCCATCCTGAGGCATACGCTTTTCAGCGATATCCAAGGACGCCATAATTTTAATTCTCGACACCAACGCCGCATGCAGACCTCGCTTCAGGTCCACCACATCGCGTAAATTTCCATCTACCCGAAAACGGACAACGGATTGCTTCTCGTAGGCTTCGAGGTGGATATCTGAGGCACCATCACGACTGGCTTGTTTAAACAAGCTATTGATCATGCGAATGATGGGCGCATCATTCTTGAGTTCTAACAAATCCTGCGTAAGAGGAATATCTTGCATTAAACGCGCGAGGTCGACATTCTCTTCTAACTCATCCACCACTGTCGCGGCATCCGTTTCGTTTTGCGCATACTCTTGACTGATCATTGACAGCAGCTCTTCAGAGCTCTTTTTACAGTAGCGCAGCGCGCCAACGTTACGCGCAACTTCGTGCAGCGTTGAGGGCTTAGTTTTAGGGCTAAAAAATAGTGTCGGGGTCTCTGCTAGCTGATCTAGCAATAAGACCTCGTGATGTTTAGAAAATGAAAAAGGGATTTTCGTCATGGTGCGACATCATGCATGATGTCCCTTATATCTTTCAAAGTCGTTGCGGTTAAGTTCTCTTTTTTTAGCAACAAAGGGGCTTGCACAAACGTCTTACGCTTTTCTTCTAAATCATCTAACTTATTATTTGAAAAAATATTGTTTTGTTCGTTGTTGCGCAAGACTGAGGGGCGTATGAAAACCATCAAATTTGTTCGGGTTCTAGACTTATTATCGTATCTAAACAGACCGCCGATTAGTGGTAGATCACCCAATAACGGAATCTTAGAACTGCCATCCGTGTAGTTATCACCAATCAAACCGCCCAAGACAATAATTTGCCCGTCTTCAACAATTACGTTTGACTCGACGTTTCTTTTGTTCAAAATAATACCGGTGGTACTCGAGACATCTTGAATGCTCGAGACTTCTTGAAAAATCTGCAGCTTCACCGTGCCATTTTCTGACACTTGGGGCCGTACCCGCAGTGTTAAGCCAACATCTTGCCGCGTATAGGTTTGAAATGGTGTGACAGTCGCGGTGCTTCCAGTCTGAGCATATGAACCCGTCACAATCGGGATATTTTGGCCGACAATAATTCGAGCCTCTTCGTTATCGAGGGTCATTAAGTTTGGCGTCGATAAAACGTTTGCTCCAGAGATAGTTGAAACCGCTCTTAACAAAGACGAAAACGCTAAATTGCTGCCAAAATTTGTGATCGAGCCAATATTGAGCCCAAGGCCCAAGGGCGAAACCGCCGCACCTGCCGCAGCAGTTCCAAGGATCGAGTTAACAGTCGCGCTTGAGCCAAAAATATTTGTATTGCCCGAGGATGGCGGCCCATTAAAATTTGTTCCAGCATACGCAGTATTTGAACTGTTCAGCGCCTGCCACTGAACGCCTAACTCAGCAGCATTCGCTGCCGTTAACTCGACGATCATCGATTCGATATAGACCTGAGCTCGACGCCGATCGAGCTGTTCGATGACTTTCAGTAAATCTTTATAAACAGGCTCGGTGGCGGTAATAATCAACGAGTTTGTGTTGGGATCAGCCTGAATGATGCCTCCGGTTGAAGGGGCACTGGTGCTTGTCAACGCTGAGGAGGCTGCAGCAGACGGCCCGCCTCCAAGGGGGTTCGCACCGTTGACAGCAGCCACGTTCATTGGGTTGAGCGCGTTTTGATTGGGTATCTGGGTATTAACGTTGGCGTTGCCCTGGGGATTAATGTTTGCAGGATCAGCCGATGAATTATCTGCCGCCACGAGCGCCCGTAAGGTAATCGCTAATTTAGACGCCTCTGCATTTTTCAAAGGTACAACGTAGATGTTTCCCACATTTTTTGAAGAATCCAGCTGAGCCGCGAGCCTTCTAATTTGCGCGACTCGCTCTGCGTTGCCACCGCGAATAATTAGAGAGTTTGTTCGAGGATCGGCCAAAATCGTTGGCTTTGACATCGGATCGCCGCCCTGAGGCACACTGGTTTCAAGCGCCCGGTTGACTAAGCTTGCCACTTTGATCGCCTGCGCATTTTTTAACGCAATCGTTTCAACTTTACTGCTGGATGGGTTATCGACACTTTGAATAATTTTTTCAATTCGTCCGATGTTACTGGCGTAATCAGTCACAAGAATTGAATTATTACCCGGCAAGGCATTAATCGTATTGTTGGGTGAAACTAAAGGTCTGATGATCGCAACAACGTTTGCTGCGGATTCAAAATTTAATTGAAAGACGCGTGTAATAATTTGATCGCCCGTCACACCCGTCGTTGAGGTGTAGGTCTGAGAAGATTGCAATTTAGCATCTGCCTCTGTCACGACACGGTAGCCACCGTTGGTATTCACAAGCGCAAAACCATTCATTCGTAAGGCTGTCGACAAGCTGTCAATCGCTTGATCCGCCGTGAGCGCCTGACTGCTATTTAAAGAAATCTTGCCTCGCACTTTTGGATCAACCACAATCGACCGATTGGTAGCCCGAGAGACGGTTGCAATAACAGCCTCAACATCCGCGTTATTAAAGGCCAGGTTAATGCCATTGTTTTGCGCAAAACAGTTTTGCTGGACAAAGAGAAACAATGCTAGCGTGAAGGAGGTTTTCAATGAACGAAACATAAGAAGCCTTAAATTTTAAAGCGGTACACCGCACCGTCTTTTTTACCAATGACTGAGAGCAAGCCAATCAAGGAGTCAAGCGATTCTTGTGGCGCCGTTGCTTCGCCTTGCAAAGACAACCGCCCCTTTTGAATGAGGCCGTTTGCCGTTAAGAGTAAGGGGCCGTTAATCGTCGAAAAATCTAACGTGAACGCCTGTTTGATCTGTAACGTTAAGACATAACTGCCGAGTGGTTTCACCGGACTAATGGGGCTCGCCACATCCAGAAACTTAACTTCTACAAGCCCCCTCGGGAACGAATCCCAAATGAGATCTTCCCAACGGATTGCTAGTTTTCCACGAAGATGCAAAGAACGCATCAGCCCACCCGCTACCTCGATCATATTAGCCGGAAGCTCGATTTGATTGCTGTCAAGCGTGATCGCGCTAGGATGAACAGTGAGCTCAAGAGGTCTAGCCGTGTTTGGATACTGAATGATCCACTTGCACTTCAAATTAGAAACTGAACACTGCGTCGTCCAGGCAACGCGCTCAGAACTAATCTGGGGGGTATGACACTTCTCTGAGACACCTGCTCGAATGTCTGAAAAGCCAAGCTGAGCACTACCCTTCCAGAGGGTACCCTCGGGTTGCAGTACCGTCACCTGACAGCTTGTCGTTTTTGCAACGGTTGCACTCAACCATCTTGTCGGAAAATAAGCGATCACAACAATCAGCACGCAGGCCAGCAGCGCGACTCGGCTCGGCCACCCAAAGCGAAAAGACAGACGTTCGAATTGTAGATTCATCGCGCTTGCACCAAGGTTGCACTCACTTGAACAACGCCTACACCATCATTTTTTTTGAGGACAACATCGCTCGCATACAGCGCGTAGCTTTGTCGAAAATCCACCATCAGCTCAAGCCAACGACTAAATTCGATCTCGTCAATTTTTAACTCTAGCTGCACTGCACCCGTAGTCTCTAGGCGAACCAAGGTGAATTTGACGCCTTGAGAAAATAGCTTTTGTTGCAGCACCGACAGATCATTGTCTGACAAGCTCGTGATTTTTATATTTTTATCTTTATAGGTGAGCAGCGTTCGATTGAGCTCTTGGATACTCATTAATTGCGCTGGGTATTTTTGCAAACGTAATTCGAGGGTTTGCTGCAAGGGCTGGATAATCACGAACCAAAGGGTACCAATGAGCAGACATACGCCACCGCCTATTGCAACTTTAGGTGGCAAGCGCTTAACACCCTGCAGATGATTTTTTCTCGACATGGATGAAAGTAAAAAATTAGTCATCAGCAAGGTTCGCATAAGGACTCAACAAAAAACGCGTCGCGCTTATTCTGTTGACCGAGTGGTCTTGCAAAATGGCTAGCCGCTGACTATTCGAAAGAAGCGAGGGTTGCATCTCGAAAGCTAAGCCCTTTTTCGAATACTCCAAGCTCTTTAACGCCTCAGACGGGGTATCTTTCAATACATTTTGCAGCGCCAATAACTGTCTTTCAAAGTCTCCATCGCAATTCTCAAGGTTTTTGTGTGCGGCGAGGCAACTGGCGCTTACCAATTTTGTAAAACTTGCCTGACCATCGACGCGCTCTGACAAGACTTGATTGGCTGCACTCTGTAAAAGAGCTTCCCACTGCCTGTCTTGCCATACGAGGGTAAAGATATAACCAAGATAACTCACACAGAGCGTCAACGCGGCGTATTTCGCCCATCTTAGGGGCATTACCCATAATTCTCGCGATTGCCAGTGTTGCAATTCACTTTGACTTTCTCTTCTGTAATCGTAGAACGCTTCGGGTAATAAATTAATCGACTCGTAGTATTTTTTTTCTGTCGTGATCCCACTGAGCAAAAGCGCGGCAGTCAATTCTTGCAACTGAGACTGACCGTGTGCTTCTTCAGCCGCAAGCACTGGTTCATCTGCCGGTTGCGACCAGCACACAATGTCGCTTGCCGATTTTTTTGACGTATAAAAGATCGTTGAGTCTTCTTCGTAAAAGAATACAACCGAAGACGCAACCGGCAGCAACAGGCTCTCTGGAATCAATTGAATCTGTTCGCAATTGAGCACGGCGAGTTTTTGACTCAGCCACAACAACCAATCACGGTTCATCACACTCACTAACCTCAAGTCTGACGCTTGGGTCAATGCGTGCGGCAGCAACTGAATATTGGTATCGGCAACCGAAGACAACAGTTCATCTTCAATCAGCATCGGCAAGATTTGCTGAATTTTCTTTGTACTGACAGCCGGAACTTTAAGTTCTGTTAGTCGAACATCAATACCCGGGATGAGCACCAGTACAGAATCCGCGACGGGCAACGCGTCTAAATCCAAGACCTTTGCATAATCAGCTTCATGGCTCTGCGCCCACGAAAAATACAAATCCTGCGCTGACCAGTCTTCAGCGTTGATTGCAATAGGCCGTGTGGGGCAGCGAATAATAAGGCGCATGAGGGCGAGTCGATCTTGAGGGTGCTTTTGTAACTATTTGAATTATTTAAGCTATATTCAGTTTAACATCGTGACAAGCGCTTTTTTTAAAATCAACTATTTGTCATTATATAAATAGCTTTGATTTTGAATTATTAGTGATTTCGATATGCGAACCCGAATGTTAGAGTTACCCTAGCGCCTAAAGAGCATCTGAGTAGGCACGACACCCGTCACACTTTTTGAGGCTGCAACAATGAAGAATCCGATAACGCGCTTACTGAGTGGTTCACTTATTCTGGTGCTCCTGATCGCCTGTGGAGATGGAGGTGGAAGCAAAAGCGACAGCGGTTCATCCAACTCAGCGGCAAAATCGTCAATTAGCTTATCGACGCCAGGCGGAACACCATGCACGAGTAGCTTCGGCGATTCAGATGCTTTTGGGAATATTCGTTTTCAATACAGCACGGGCACCACACCTTGGGGCTGTTTAGTCGTTGATCAAGCAAGTGGTCAACCAACCGTTTCTGGTACAAAATCTGTGCGCATTGAAGTCAGGCCCGGAGATTGCGATTCTTCTCAAACTTTTTTGTCAGGCACCGCTGTCGTGTCAGACTGCACCTCAGATCGGAGCCGCTATGAAATTCGTCAAGTGAGCGGTGGCTCCACAGCTGGTCAACTCATCACCTATGAATACTATGTTTACATACCGGCACAAGCAAATTTTCAACCTCCCTCAAGTAATACCGGCTCTGCACCGTTGACAGTGTTGACTCAAATAAATTGGCAGTGCGGCGCGAGCCCTTGCCCGAGCCTAGGCAGCAATGGCTACGGGGCTTTAGCCTACCTTTTGATTGATAGTAGCGGGACGCTTTTCGTTCAATCGCATCAAGACTTCACCTGGACACAAAACGCAAAAGTCCCAGTTGACGGCAGTCCTTTTGATAAGTGGATCAAATTAAAGTTTGTCATCAAATCTTCGAGCTCAGTCGATGGCTTTTTTCAGGCCTATGCTAACGACAAACTCCTCATTAATGAAGCGCGCGTAACTTTGCCAAATCCATACGCTTTCATCAGCCTGAAGCTTGGGATCTACGACTCTTTTATATCGTCTGTATCCAAACCTTGGAGTACGCAGGTCATTTACTTTGATGCTTTTAGCACTTCAGTGCAAAATTTTTAAATTTAGAGCGTTTTAAGATACTCGATTAAGGCAGTTTTTTCATCCTGCGTGAGTGAAGTGCCAAACTCGTGTCCGCAGCGGCTTTCGCCCGCCATCGTGGAGCAGTCAGTCGTCACGCGCACGGTTGCCGAACCATTGGGCTGCTCAAGTGCCAAGCCGACATTGACGATGTCATAAACAGGACCGACCTGAAAACTAGCGGGCCGAGCGGCGGCGGGTGTAAGTAAGGCCGCCAGGGTTGGCACAGACCCATTGTGAAGATACGGCGCAGAGGCCCAAACGCCCTGTAAAACCTTAGACTCATACGACCCCACTGGGTTACTAGGCGGCTTGATACTCAAATTAATGGCGGGGTTCTGCTGAATCAAGGCGGCCTCATTCGCTGTCGTCACCAAATTGATCGAAACTGCACCCGACGCTGGTACGACATTTGTCGAAAAAGGAATGACAAGCCCAGCCAACACACCGCTACTCGTGGTGGTGACACGAAAGGTGTTGTAGTACGCGCTATCTGTTTGTACATTTTGAATCGGCGTCGCCCAAGTATTTGAATTGCCCGGACGAGGCTGGCCTTGTTTAACCCCGTGACACGACGTGCAGTTTTTTTCGTAAAGGGCTTTTCCTTGAAAAACCAGCGCACTGTCGACCGGCCAAGGCCATTGAGGGGGGCCGATTTGAGCGACTAAGTTCTCGATGTTTTGCAGATTGGTGTAATTGACCGAATTTTCTGCAAAAAAATCGACTCCACCAGACACCGCTGCATTGGCGCGAGGATAAAAAAGAGCGAAGACTCCAATCGCTTCTCCCGAGTTACGCGCCAAGGCATAAGCGCTATTGCCATTCGCATTCGTGCCCGCCCACTGGGTAAAGTCTTGCTTACCTGCATTCCACAAAAAAGGATAACGCACTGGCTGGGCGGCAACCGCAATGTTTGAAGCAATGACATGATTGTTTGCCGCGGGACCAAGATCGAGACCTGACAATCTGTTTTGAATCATCCCCACTGCGTCAGCCCTTCCGATCCCCCAAGGCGTTGACGGTAAAGCAGTGCTCATTAAGGTGTGATAAGGCGCATACCAAGTACTTAGCTGCGTACGTAAAGTCGCCGCTGGAACTTGGACTGTGGCCTGAAATGCATCAAAAGCCTCTGCGTTTGATAAGGTGTTGCCAACGACCAGATCAATACCTTGAAAGAGTGCGTATAAGTTAGCAAACGCTGGGCCACCGTCAATTCGATGGTTGAT
>Ga0214200_1000175_pt1 | contig 17545 bp, 38 predicted proteins | sample TroBogEpilimnion_7_FD_153038 | JGI IMG/M metagenome (GOLD analysis project Ga0214200, IMG submission 153038) | Freshwater microbial communities from Trout Bog Lake, WI - 23OCT2008 epilimnion | ecosystem: Environmental > Aquatic > Freshwater > Lake > Epilimnion/Euphotic zone | place: Trout Bog... | reverse complement strand
CCAGCGAAGTGACCAAAAAGTATTTTTATAGGCATCGGAAAGTTTTTTCACATCCGCATCCAGTGTGGTGCTGTCAAGCAGTTTGGTCGGGTCTGCCTGCTTGTCCTTGTTGTAGTCTGCTCCGCTTCCGGTATCACTTTTTTGCCGGTCGGCTTCTTCCTTGCTTTTCTTCCGGTCTTTATACAGCTTCATGCCCACCAGCAGCAGGATTACGACTATAACAATGATGGTAATATTTATGTGCGCTTGCTTCATTATGAAAAATTCATCACGTTTTTGAACATCACTTTTACACGCTTCACGTTCTCGGGGCTTTGCTTCAGTATGTGGCTCATGGCGTAGTATGCCATGCTTGCGTTATAGCCCAGGAACAGGTATTGCTTCAGGGCATACAGATCGCAGGCATATTCGCTGCTGTACATGCAGTGGCCCTGCTCATGCAGCAGGATGAACAGGCGCAGCGGGTAGGGGAGCAGCATCAGTTTGGGAGACATTTCTATAACGCCTATCTTAGGGAAGATACGCGCCGGTGTGCCATTGTTGCCCAGCTTTGGGTTCACCTCTATTTTCAGGCCGCTGCATTTGTAATTACGGTCGGGCTTCGGGAGTATGATCTCCTGGCCTTTGCGCTCCAGCGGCTTAGCGCTGATGATGGTGAATTGTGTATCAGCATCGGTATGGTAACTACCGTCAACGGGAAAATTCACATTTATCGTTGTGGTCTTGCCGTCCAGGTGCCGGAAGTAGTACAGCTCTCCTTCCTCATTGTATACCTGGAACAATTTAGGCCGGTTACCATTATCAAAAGTGATGGTATATGTAGTTGGCTGTATAACGTTGAATACGCTGCTGGTCATTTCTTACTGCTTTTTATGATTACCACTATTATTACCACTATCACCAGCACACCGGCTATGAGCATCATATCCGGGCCTTTCTTCTTGGCGATCTTTATTGCTGCTTCCTGGTGATTAAGTACATGGTCTATCTCATCGAGGTCTTGATGGCTCTTATGAAAATGTCCTTTGAATTTGTTTATGGCTTCCCTGATCTTTTCCTTATTGTTTTTGTAAAACATCAGGGCTGCGTATTCAGGCAAAAACGCAATTTTAGCATACAGCTCTATTCCTTTCACTGCCAGCTTCACCGCCTTACCCATATCATTTTCTATCTCACGGCCCAGGTGTGCGGCATCTTTTTCGATAGCCTTAAACCAATTCTTATGATGATGATGTTTTTTGTGTGCCATTGTTCAGATCCCAAATAGTCGTTAATGTCTGTGCTGCAGTTCTTATTTCTTACCAGTGAGCGATACTATAAGCAGCACCACTATCACCAGCACCACGCCGCCCGCCACCAGCATTTTCTTTTTGCCGCCTGTGGCCATTTTCTTTTCCTGTGCCAGGCGCATCTGCTCCAGCTCTGCTGCCTTGCGGTCCTCTTCGGCCTTCTTCGCCTCTGCTTTTCTGCGCTTTTTTTTGCCTATGCTGCCCAGTATGCTGCCGCCTATCTTCATTATAGGCCCCAGTATGCTGCCTATGCCCGGTATGCTTTCCGCTACATTGCTAAGGCCGTTTACGGCATTGGCTGCTGCAAGATCGCCGCCGCCATCGCCATCGGCATTACTTACCAGGGCGCCTTCAGGGTTGTTACTCCAGTGCAGCGGGCTGTATGGGTTGGCCTGCTCTTCCTGGAGTATGCCACCCATGTATTCATCAAAACAATCTTCATAGGTACATTCGCGCTCATAGGTGTCGTAGCTGCTCACCTTCACCTGGTTCACTTCCTGGTGTATGGCTCCGGCGATCTGTGTGGCCAGTGTGGCCGGGTTCATGCTGATCGGCTCTATGCCTTTGTCGTGCAGCCACTTCAGCATATCACCTTTGCGCTGCTCCAGCAGCTTCATGGCTATGTCGCTGGCCGGTACGCCGTGCAGCTGTGCCTGCTTTTCTATGGCTTCATTCTGCAACCGTATGCCGTTACGTACCGCCGCGCCGATGGAATTGAACCGGTCGCGCGTCATACTGTCCTGGCCGCTTGTGTCCTTGTATGCCATTTTATGAGTTATTTATAAAAAAATGGCGGCGTTTGTTGCGCCGCCATTTCTAATGATATAATGATTGTAACTATTACAGCTCTGAGCGTGTGTACAGGTCGCAGAAGCAGGTTAACACCACGCCGGTACCGTTGTACACGCCTGCGAGTTCATTCGCATTGATATTTACCTGGATACCTTTTTGCCTGTCTATGCGTATCGGGGTCTTTACGATGTCCACGATATTGTTCAGCTGCTGGAACGGAGTAACGAAAGATTGCGGGCTGATCACCTGCTTTTCTACACCTCCTAACCAGGTTGCCTTCGCCCAGTACAGGGTATTTTGGAACTGCGCGCCGTTATTGGCCGCGGTAGTGGTAAGGCGTATTTTTTCGATATTGAACGCGTGAACCGCTGAATATTCAAACAATGCGCGGTAGCTGGTCTCGCGGCAGCTAATGTTCATTGTAGGAAGCCCGGCAGCGCCGTTGGTAGGAATGAGGAACTGGAGATTGCCCAGTGCGTCAAATCCGCAAATGGTTATTGGGTTATTACCCCAGCCTGCGTAATTTTGCAGACCCGAACCTATGCCGCGTATGTAACTTTGAGCTGACGTACTTGCGCCTACCGTTGGGTAGGTGTACGGAGCCAGCGTGCCACCTGAAAGGGCATTTGGCAAAACTATAATACCGCCATCTATGGGGTTGCTGTTTGACAGCAAGGCGTTAAGTCCCTGTGAGTTGATCTTGCTTGCGCTGTTCTGCGCATAAAACAATTCTGTGGCAATGATAGACGAACCGCTGGCCGCAATACCCGCTGCTGCTATATTACCATTTACGACTATATTGAACTGTGCCAGCTGGTGCTGGCTTTTTCCCTTCAGGTCAACGGTGCGGCTCTGCTGTGCCCCGTTAAAGCTGTCGAAATTTGCCTTATTTGACTGTTGACGTGCGGCCTGTTCAAATTCCATGGCTGCTGCTTGTTGCCTTGTCATATAAAATAAAAATTATTGTTACTGATTTGGTGCCGTAAATACCGGCTGTCTTGTTTTACGAAAACCTTACATTATGGAAGGGTCGTACGTTTCCTTCATGCCGGGGTCGTATGTGCCCTCGTCATAATGATCTTGGTGCTTGCCGCCACCTATCGGGCGCATGCTCCAGTGATGCTTCAGGATGTGGAAAATGATCAGCGCGATAATTACTGCGAGAATTGATTTACCAAAGGCTTCCATAAAAATATTTTTTGTGTTTGAATAATCGATTGATAGAACAAATTTTACCAGTTAATTTTAATTACGGTGAATTAAGTATTGATTTTCAATACTATTTTGCATGTTTTCCATAATTATTTATAATTTTAAATTAATTATCAATACAAACAGATGAAAAAGACCTTAGTACAGATACTCTTCCAGGGCAATAAAGACAAGGACTTTTACGCTTGGGTGGTAAAAAGTGCTGATAAAAACAGCCTTTCGGTTGTGGCTTTCTGTCGGTATACCCTCAAAAATGCCTACAACAAAGAATTAGAGCGTACTCAATCAACCCAAAAAAATTAATTTATGGAAGAAATGTGGCTCCCGGAAAAGGGGAAAGAATATTTTATTGATTGCATCAGCCTGGATACGGCTGCAAATACCGCCACTATTGCCGTTGATGGTGTAATGGTCGATGCCTTTGATACACAATACCCCAGCCTTGTATCAAAGATAAAAAGGGCTATAGAAATGGGTCGTGAGCTGCCTTTTGCAGCAAAAATCGAATTTATGGGCTTCGCAAACGTAGCCGGTAAGACACAAAAAGTATTCAGTTTGAAAATTAAATAACGGCCATGTTTGAAGGAATGATAGGCAAAATAGCCAGCAGGGTAGAGAAGAGCGCCACTGCTAAACGGGCGCTGATGAACACGCTCCGCAAAACGTTTGGTGACTGCCAAATATTAATTCTTGACTTTCGTACAGACGAGCTGGACAAGATGATAGAAGAATTACCGGCGCACCCCAAAGAAGAGGTGCAGAAAATAAAGGATTATTACTTCCAGGAGAATAAGCGACTGGAAGAGACTATAAAAGGGCTTCGCAACCAAATAAAAATGCTGGATAAATGAGCAAGATAGACGAATTTAAAAATATACCGGAAGAGGTGCTGACCGAGATCAGCGATGATGAATTTTCAAAGAAGATAGATGAAAATCAGCACGCTAAGAACATGAATCCGGAGCCGGAAGAGGACGAGGACCTGGAAGACATAGCCGCCGAGACGGTGATAGATGCCGCCGAAAGTGGCCAGGATGTGAACCTGGGCGAACTCTTTGACCCGGAAGACGCTACCGAGATCATAGACCTGATAATGACCCCGCTCACCAGCATGGCGGCAAAGGGTATGAAGCTGAAGGCCACCGATAAAGACCTGGAGCTGACCCCGAAAAACAAAAAAACGCTCAACAAGATCACGGCAAAGGCCCTGAAGGCTATAAACCTGAAGAAAATAAACCCGGTGGTGCTGCTGATCATTGTGGTGCTGCTGCTCTACGGCATGAAGCTGGGCAAACTGTACGTGAGCCAAAAAATGCTGGACGATGCCGAAGACGAGGGATACAAGCGCGGCAAAAAGGACACGGAAGACCAGCTGCGCGATGCCCTCGATCAGCTGAAGCAACTCACCCAAAAAGGCACCCCGTTACCGGCTCCCCGCTCACGGAAAAACAGGCCCGGAGCAGGCCGGCCAAAGAAAAACGTTTCTTAACCCAAAAAAATAAATAATTATGTACCACATTGAGCAATTGCAAGCGATATTTTACATACTGGGCATAGTGACGGGCCTGTATTTCTTAAGTAAACTAATTGGTGATATTTTCCCTGCCAGCAGGATTGTGGGATACAGGCTCAGGCGTGGGCGAAATATAATTGCAGATGTAGAATCTGATGAATATGCCTTTCGCGATTATCAATGGGTGAAGAAATTTCAAATGCACCGCGCAACTGACATACAAGAATTGCTGCGTACTGTTTCTGAAAATTATTTTAAACCCGTCATATCTATTATGGACGTACAATTTTTAGAATTTCAGTCTGAATTTGCGTGCATCGTCCGGTACTCGGAAAAAGAATACTACGATGCCGAATAATTTAACGCTCACAAAAATAATAATAATTATTACGCCTGTGGATGTGGTGCTGATATTTTTAATTATTTATTTTTTAAAACGGGTAATGAAATAATTATGGAACTGATAATAGCTTTAAAAAGCCGGAGAGCAAACATAAATAAATGGGATGAGCAAAAACTTGCAGATAACCCCGGAAATTCAGTTATAGAGGAGCGGTATATTCATATACAATCAGTCCTTTCATTACCCGAACAAATAGCATTAACGCAGCTGGCACTCACGGGATTAGTTAATGTGTACGAAAAGGAATTAATTAAATGAGCAACGCGGTAATAACGATAGGGGCCAGCGGGCAGGGGAAAACCTTTTACGACAAAGAGGCATTTATTTACCCAAATAAAAAATGCCTGTACTTTGATGTAAATAATGAGGGATATACAGACAACCGGCTGGACGATGCACGTATAAAAGCCATGCTGCTCTCTCGCCCTGACCTGACCAGGGGAAAAATAAAGGATATAGCCAGTCCTAAGCTATCTACGGACACAAAATTAGTGCGCAGCAGGTATGTAGGCGATATAGACGATTTCCTGCAAATAGCCCTTAAAAAACGCAATACCAATGTGATCATAGATGAGGCCACAATATTTTTTGAGGGTGGAAGAGCGCCGAAGCCATTGAAAGAATTAATAGTGCTGCGCAAACACCGGTTTAATAATATCATCCTTAATTTCCATGCAGTGCGCGATGTGCCGCCGTTTCTGTACAGCCACATTAATTTTATTGTGCTATTTAAAACGGAAGATAATTGTGATGATCTTCCCAAAAAAGCGCAATTCCTGATACCATACATAAAGAAATTGCAGGCAGGACCGGACCACAAAAAAATTATTATCCCAAAAATTAAATAGTGATGAAAAAATTAAGAGCAATATGGCAAATTATTTTCTCTAAGCATTACTACTTAGCCTCTTGCAACAATGGGAAAACTGTAAAATTTATCGGTCACGTAGACGAGGGGCTTATAATAACGGTTTTTGAGGATATTATAGAAGCTACCGAACAGGTGGCCGCTGTAGATGCCGCATATGATATTATCAATCAAAATAAATAATTATGGAAAACGTAGACATTGTAATTTCCCTGGTACAGACAGAAAACGGTATAGGCGTAAGCACCGTAATACCGGTACACCTCACCGCTGTGCAGGTGATCATGGTGCTGGACCAGGTTAAAAACACTATACAGCAGCAGGTGTACAGTAAATTACCTGAAGTGCAGATGATCACCATAGACCACCTGCAAAAGGCTGATATGATATTAGTTCAAAAAAATAAAATTATTCACTGATGAGGCTCGTATCAGAATATAAATTTGCTGTTCATGTACAGACAGAGCCTTCAATGAAGGGTCTGATAGGCCAGCTGTTAAATTTTGGGTACAAAGCTGGTGGTATAGACTATACATTCAATGAAGAATATTGCTACCTGTGCTTTAATAATATGCAGGGAACGTATTTTCTTAAATCAAAAAGTGACTATATAGCAAACGATTACTGCCAAATACCGTTTGATGAAATAGGAAGATTTGTTGTTAATGCTAAACTGATAAATAAATAACCATGCTCATCGCAAAAAAGGGGATATTCTTCCCATCAATAGATAATTATTACTTTCTGGGCCAGCTGGAAATGACGCACGATACCTTCCTGGCAATCAGTGACCGGTATAAGCGAAATACAGCGCTGTATGACCCGAAAACTATGATGTTAAGGCAGCAGCTGTGCGAGCTTCAGGATGTGTGCAAAGACGATATGCATTATTACCTGATGCTGCTGCTGATAGGTATGGACACGCAAACGCACATCAGCAAGGGCAAGCAGAAGGTAAATAAACCGGTATTATTCACCGGCTTTGACAACTGGGACCGCGTGATCACGGAGCTGCACCTACGGCCCGATCGCCTGGAAGAGATCTGCAACAAATACGCAGAGGTATCCCAGGGCACGGATTATCGTAAAATACCACTGATGCAGCAAATAGATATGCTGAAACAGTGCTGCACCCCGCATGAGCTACCGGTAATGCTGGTAAACATCGGCATGGATACACAGAACTGGCTATTTTGCAATATGCAGGTGTATGCCGCTGAAAATTAATTATTTATGAAAGGACCGCTACAATATTTACTATTTTTACTTCACAAATTAAAAACTCCAGTTATGGAAAACTTAACGATTGAACAGCGCCTCGAGGCGCTGGAGAAAAACCAGCAGGCGGCAGGCGCTGCTGCAACAGACAAGAACAGCTGCGACAGCTGCACCGCTCTTGCCGCGCATGTAAAGGGTATCTACAAGATGATAGGCGTAGACCCTGAAGTGTATGCGGACCTGGAACCAGCACAGCCGGAATTAGGTGGCAACGCCTAACCATATCCATGATAGACAGAAATAACTATCCCGGATCTGAAATTAAAATGCCCGGTGATGATCACCGGGCATTTTTTATGCGCTGCAGTACAGTTATTCCTGGTCAAACCATTCATCCGCTTCTGTAGTAACTGTGATGTGTACTTCCGCATCGCGTCCGTCCGGTGTTTTTACTTTTCCTGCCAATACTTTGCAGTCTAAGAATTCCATACCGTGAATAAATGTGCCGTCAATCGCTTCTTTTAGTTTTTCCTGTAGGTTTTCCATGTTAAAATTATTGGGCAATACACACCACGTGGAAAACGTGCCGCCATTATGTACTTTTCGCAAGTATCTTCGTCAGGAAATTTTTTTAAGAAGTCGAAAACGCTGATGTTATTTTCCATACTGTGTGTATTACAGTACAAAGATAACCCAACGGTTAGGGTTAATTAAGTAAAGAAATATTTGGTAAACCCAAAGCGTTGGGTTACTCATGTATATAAGTCCCAAATTATTGGTTAAAAATTAATTGTTGTTTGTGTGGTCTTCAGCAGCCGGCTGCGCATTAGCTCCCAGTTGGCCGTCTCGTGCCGTTTGTTGCCTTTCACGGCCAGGTAGTTGTACTTATCCTTCAGGTACCGCTGTTCTGTGTACAGGTATGTCTTTGTGATGGTGTAGCCGCAATATTCAGCTTCCCACGTTGTCGGACTTGTTTGTCTCCACATCATAATACAGAAATTATTTTTGATTGATGCTTCACCTGGTCTATTACGCCGATCAGGTCCTGAATAACGTGAGCGGCATCCGGTGGCAGGCGCTTGCCCATCCATAGCTGCATAATAGTGAGCGCCTGCGCTCTTGTAAAACTTATCCGGTAGGTTTTATGCCCACGGTTCAGGTATTTGTCAAAATACCGGCACAGATCATCCCTGAGCTCTCGCAGCAGATCACCATGATCGCCCGGCTCTGTGATCTCTTTTTCAAAGTGGGCATCATGCAGCACTGCCAGCTGGTCCCATGTAAGTTTTACTTTGATCATTGTAAGTTCTACTTTGATTTTTTAGGAAAATATTGTGCATTTGTTGTAGTGTAATAGTTTCTCATTGTGCGCAAATAGGTACGTTTCATAAATCAATATCTAAAACGTTAACGTTGGTGAATTGTTCCTTCGGGTCTAAAACAATGAATTTGTATTTTTTGGTGATCGCGTCTATTCTCTTCCTGGTGGCGTTTAAGACTTCTTTTTTATTTTCTAAGGTCAGGCAAATAGAATAGTTGCGGGTATTGTAGAACAGCAAAATATCTTCCTCGTCCTCCAGGAACATCTGTACCAGCTTATTAAATATTTTATTATTGCTGTTTGGCATAATTAAAGCCCTTTAGAATCGGTTATAAATATTCTTCCTGTACTTTGCTCCAGTAATCGTATCCCTGCGGGCTTCGGCTCCAGTTAAATGCCTGGTACAGGGCTTTACGGGCACTATCATACCGTGTATTAATATCTTCCCACCACATATTCATCAGCGCCTGGCTACGGTACGGCTCCAAAAGCTGCTGAAGGTGCTCACGGATTGTTTTTTGTTTGCTCATATAACTGTCCTACTGCTTTACCGAAATAATAAATATGGTAATTATATTCTTGTTTAACCCAAATATTTGTCGTATATTTCCAATGTGTCCATAAAATTATTTTTTTACACTCGTTCCGTATTGTAATTTATCTGCCAGCTCTGTGTTCCACTCGTACAGATCAGCGCGCACGGACCGGGCTACACATTGGTAAATAATATCTGCTGTGCTTTTTTTTGGGTATTGTTTTTTCAGTAGTTCTATCGACTGCAGCAGCGCATCATCACACCTGATCATCAGCCTTTTATTCCTGTTTTTCTTCATTCTCTTTTGTTTGTCCGTACAAATTATGTATTTGTACGGACAAAAACAAAAAAGAGGTAAAAAAAATCCCGTCTTAGGGGATTTTTTGCAGCCAGGGTAATTTCTGAACTGCTAAGAAACAGGCATTACGCCTGGTGTTGCATTTTTTCTGATGTGCGTCCGTAGATATCGGCCAGCATTTTTAAAGATACATCCATTTTTATTAATTGTGGCAGTACCTCATCATTTCTCAGGCTCGTAGATTTCTGTAATACCTCCTGACCCAGTTTTACAGCGGTTTTGAGGGCCTCGCAGGGTCTGTGCTCCTGCTCTTCTTCCACCCACAGCATTACGATGTACAGATTAGTTTGAAGGCGCTCTTCTATTTCCTGTTTATCAGTCATAAATGCTATTTGTGAAGGTTTACAATAGTGTTCACCTGGTCTGCATACCGGGCCGTAATGGTACCTATTTGCAGCAGATCACCGTGCAGCTGCACCAGCGCCACGCTGTCGCGCTGTATCTGCGCCTGCTGGCGGTCTATAAGTCCGTTATTGGCCTCGATGGTGGCTTTGTCGTTGGCCAGCTGTATGCCGGTGGCAATACGGTAATCCTGGTACTCCCGGTTAATACTGTTCTTTGTGTAGGCCAGCACGACTGTGCTGGTGAGCAGTGCGGCAAGAATTATTCCCGCGGCAATCTTCTTAATTGGTCTTTTCATTTTAGCAGTTTTTTACCAGCTACCTGCTGGCATATTTGTACGGACAAATTACGTGCCAAATAATTAAAATCGTTTTTATTTTAATTCATAACTGCATTTAAACGTGCAGCTCCGCGGGCCTGGTATTTTTACTGGCCAGCAGCAGGAATACCGGATTATTTAAAATACCTGTAAACAGCCACAGTAGCGGTTTACGCCATTATGTCCGACATTATTGTAAATTACAATGTGTGAATATAAATTATAATGTCCGACACTATTGTAACAATTAACGCGCGGCGGCAGAAATTTTTTTGATATGATCAACTTCCCGCCAATTTTCTCCACATTTCCAGCCATTTCCGCATAGATGCCTATTCCTTTTTTCTGTTGATTTTTTTTTGAAATAAATTGCTTATTAATTGAAGTAACCCGAAAAACACTACAGTAGGGCTTTACGGGTCATTACATCCGACATTATTAGCAATTAATCCGACATTATTATACATTCTCTCCGACATTATTACATAACTCATCCTGACACGATTAGCACATTATTTCCGAACTCCGACAATATTAGCAGTTATAAACAGGTCGTAAAATAAGAAATCCGTTACATATGTGTAACGGATTAAATTTTTGTTTAATAAAAGGGTAGGGCAGGGGGTAAAATCGCTGTTTTTTACCTGCTGAAGCTGCCGGGGTAGTGCAGATCAGTGAAAAATATGGCTGATGTTGCACGCTTTCTCCACTGTAAATGCAGCCAGGGCATTTCCCTGGCTGCACAGCTGCACGTTGCGGTATTGAATACTATCTGCTTATCCGTTCATCCCATCGATCGGAATTGAGCGGAAATTCAGCCAGCAATGAGTTCATAACGTAATTCGGGTAGGTGTTCGGATGGCGCTGCTTCTTAATGGCCACATCGAGCGCGTAGGTGATCTTCTCACTAACAAGTCGCGCGGGATATTTCTCACACATCTTCTCAACGACTGCAACCTGGTCCTCATTACATAATGCCATGTTCCGGGCTTTCGCAGCGGCCTGTTTAACATAATGTACATTATCATCATATGTTTCATCTGCGGGGTATTTGTAGATGAAGTTGATTTTGGTCACTGCCTTGCCTACCCTGGTCTCGCTGATCTCAAAGTGAAAATCTCCGTTTGCGGCGATCTCTTTCTGCACCGGCCTTAGTATGCGGCGCTTCAGATCATCGTAGCCTTTGTACTTATCGCCCAGGTTCAGCATGTTGCGGAAGTCCTGTATATCGATGGAGTGGGAGATAGTCTTTTTTCCGCCGCGGCCGGTCTTCCACTTTGAAAGGAATTTGTAAATGATGGGCGTGTACTTGTTATTACAGCACATGGCCACATCAAACAGGAAGGCCGTATAGTTTGCCGGCCGGCCGTCTTTCCAGTCTACGTGTACCAATGTCTTTGCAACGTCTATATCAATGCGTACAGGCAGCAGGCTGCTGTATTTCTGCTTCCTGGTGGTGCCATCATCATTATACACGTCTACGTGCATGAATATGGGCTTAAATCGCTCGAAAGGCTTATCCGCAGTATCCATCACTATGCGCACATTCTTAGCCATCATGCTCACAGCCGTTTTCCTGATGTGGTTGTACTCTGAAGGCCGGCCAATGATGTGCAGCGGTATATCTATGTCGATATACTCTTTCGGTTTGCCATCTTTCTGAAAAAATTCCAGGTTGTTTACATTGGCTATCGCTTTATTTTTCAGCGTGAGTATGTGCTCCTGAAGGCGGTAAATAATGTAGGTGAACAGGCGCTGCTGCATCATGGTGAAGTCTGTCTGCGCCTTGGTCACGTAATTATTCTGTATGATCACCTTGCGGAACTCTCCCGGGAGGGAGAACAGCCGCTTTTTTGCGCGTGGCTTCGGTGTTTTTACGTTTTCCATAATCGTTTTTTTTTTTCTATCTGTTATAGCAGATAGAATTCAGTAACGCGCGCCGTGCTGTCGGCTGCGCTCTTCTGTGCGTGAGCTGTAAGGCCCAGCAGCACTACGGATAATAACAGGATAATCTTTTTCATATTCACAGGTTTAAATAAAAAAAGTAAGGGTGCAGACTATTTGCGATAGTGATCTGCACCCAGCTCTTGCCCCTGTAAAGACGAGAAATTTTAATATTGTTGGTTAGCATTTTACAAGGGCATTTATTCACTATCGCTGAACAAATGTAATATAATTTCTGTACGGACAAAAATTATTTTTTGGGTGCATCCTTTCTCGGTCGGCCCGGCTTGCCTGGTTCTTTCTTCTGCGCAGCTGGTGCTGCAGGTGGCGCTGGTGCTGCAGGCTTTGCCGGTGCTGCTGGTTTCTTTTCTTCCTTCTTATTAAAAAAATCGTACATAACGGTAATTTTTATTGTTAAAAATCAGTTTTGTGTAATGTTGTCCAGGCGCTCATCGTACTTGTCCATGCGGGCATTTATAGCGGCCTGCTGCTTATCCAGGTAGTCAAATTTCGTGTTTGACCGGTCCAGGCTCACCTGTATGCCTACGTAGCTGCGAATGATCCATACAGCGCCGCCGCCAAAGACGGTGATAATGGTCAGTATCACGCCCCATGTAAGGCCCTTTATCCGCTTTTCTAATATGCTCTCCTGGTATGCGTTCATCATCAGGTCTATTTGAGGTAATAAATGTATCCGGTAAATGTTGGCGTTATGACGTGGTGCGAAGTCTGCCACAGTGCCGGGTAGTTTATTATCGGATTTACTATGTTTTGCGCCGTTATGGCTAATTTTTCGATAGGCAGCATGCCGCCGCCAAACGCGGCTAATGTATAAACAGGCAGATTTGTAGCATTGCTGAACCCTGCTACAACTAATGCGCTGTCGGGTATGGTTACGTTCACTGTTGTTAGGCAGGATACAGCGTATAGTGTGGGTTTTCCGTTTACTTTAGAAAGGCTGTCCTGAGTGGACATGTATGTATTCAGCGTATGTATGCTATCTATTAAATCCTGTAGATAAGCATTATGAGGACCGCCCAGGTATCGGTTTCCATCGTCATCGGTGAATACTTTTCTGCCATTGTAATCCACAAAGACACTGGAAAAATTTACTGCATCTAAGAAAACAGGATCCCCTGAATTGGGGTCTACCAATGAATTTGCGATAGCCCTGGTTTGGCCGAAAATAGCACTTAATTCGGTATATGCCGCGCTATCAAATACCCGCGTGTATGGCCCATCGCCGCCGCCGCTGGGGTTGGTCCATATCTGATAAAGCAGGTTATTGGTCATGTCTATCTGATCGTCCCGGGTTGTCTTCCACGCGCGATAGTCCGGGCACGGTACCGGGGTGGCGATGCCTAACCAGTGGCAGCTATCCATGCCATTGCCCACCACTATAAAAAACGGGGTGAACGCCACCGAAGTGCCGCATGTATTGGTTACGGTATAGTAGATAGTATCTGTTACCTGCGCGGGGCCGGTAGACAGCACACCGGTGCTGGCATCGATGGTATTAACCGAGCCTACACTTAATGACCAGGTGCCGCCCGGGGTAGCATCGGTATAGGACGCGGAGCTGTTAATATTCACATGCGCAGGCCCGCTGATGGGCTGCGCGGTCTGAAATACATATACCTGCTGCGTATCTCTCCTGATCACCGGGGGGCCTGCGTCTTCAGGGGAGCAGGCATTGTTCAAAGTATAGATGATGCCGGTATTTCCATGGGCAAGGCCGGTGACCAGGCCCGAGCTGGTGACGCTGGCCACTAAAGGATTAATGACCGTCCATGTGCCGGGAGCGGGATAATCAGAAAACACAGTAACGCCGCCTATGCACACGTTAGTATCGGGCGTATAGGTGATGGGCGAAAGAAATGTGTCTATCTGTATGTTTGCCGTGACCGGCGCGTAATTACAGGCATTTGAATCGGGGGTGAATATTACCGTCACAGTGCCGCTGGTTACCGCTCTCATGGTGGCAGTAAGGCCGTGCGGGGTGCCGCCGATAAACGAGGCCACAGCAGTATTACTTGTAGACCAGGTTCCCAGGGTACTGTCGCGCATGTTGTTGGTTTGTATCCAACACATTTCCGGGCGCTGCACAATGATGGGTGAGGTGTATTTAAAAATGGACACCACAAAACTGTCATGTGAATTACCGTAAGTATATACTACGGTATCGATGCCGGTACTCCAAACGGTCATTAACGAGCCATCGTGCGAAATGGTTGCGCGCGCGTTGGTCATGGTGAATGTGCCGCCCGGGTTGGGGTCTGTATATCCGTAGCTTTGATACAAACAGGTTTGCGCAGGTCCACTGATCTGCGCGTTCATAATAGTCGGTAAAACCAATAATATGATAAATAATAATTTTCTCATTTGCTGGAAATTTTGTAAATATATAAAATGATTGCGAATAATATAACCAAACCTATATGTCCAAACATCAATTCCTTAGCTTTTACAAAGTAATCGATCTCGGCTGAATACTTTTTCATGCCCTTTATGTAGGCGCTGGCCGTGTCGTCCTGGCTTTCCTGCTTCACGTAGCCGCTGTTATAGAGCGCCTTACCGAAATCGTCCAAATTCTTTGCCACGTATGCGGCTGGATGAAAGTTCTCCAGGATATGATGATAGGCCCGCGCCCAGTCGCTTACCTTGTTGAAGTGGGAAAAGCGATCGTCACTGTCCTGGTTATTTACTCCCTGCTCCCAAAGTCGTTTCTCTATGCCGGTCCAGTTATTGTTGTTCACGCCCAGGCTGCTGGTAAAGCCATTCGTCTCAAACGCGGCCTGCTTCATAGCCAAAGGTATCTTGCTCACCGGGAAGCCGGTAAACAATAAAGAGAAAAATACCTTATTTGCGTTTTTGCTGTCTATCATAGTATCACGTAGCCGTCTGCATCCTTTTCCATTTGCAGCAGCTGCTGCCAGGTGAACCCGAAAGATATCTGAAAGTGTGGCCGGTCCTTAATGCTCTGCCAGTCACCGCCCCATTCTAGGCCGTATTTTTTCGCGATCGGGTCCAGTGTGCCCATATTGAAATTCCAAAGAACTTCAGTACCGTCTGCGCTCAGCTCACACAGATCAACGGCTAAACCGTAGTTGTGGTAAGACTGGCCACCCTGGGCGTTTGTGACTATTTTACCAGGTGCGCTGCGCCCCTGGGCATACAGTGCTTTTTGCTCATCCACGCTACGGAATACCGGCAGCATGGCGCGTAAAGTGATATTATCAGTGCTTTCGCACTCGGCAATGAACTGGGCAAAAATAGCCCGTACGTTGCGGTACGGGCTAAGTTGCTGCAACCGGATAGCGGTCACGCTGTCTCTTACATCGGGTATTGTCGTGTTATCCATGTGTCAGATCCTAAATAGTTAAAAATGTCTGTGCTGCAGTGCTTACAGCTTCCCGAAAAGGTCGTGATATACTACCTCGAAAGAAGTGATGTAAAAGCTGATGGTGTGCTTTTCATCGTCATGCTCGATCATGGCCAGGTCGGAGCCGAGGCGCTGGAACCGTGCAGACATACCCACCGCATCAGCGGCCGCGGCGAGTAACCCGGCGCTCTTTATGGCCACCTGGCACATCGCGATCATATCCTGGTCCAGCTGTGCGCCGCCCGGGAAAAGTGCTGCTACATCGGTAGCTATGCCGCTCTTCAGGTCGTTTTCAAATTGGTTGGTCATGCCTGCGAACTTGCGGCAAAGTGCCGTCACTTCGGACGGTATCAGTGTGATATCAAAGTGCATATAAACAGTTTTTACCTCAAAACCCCGCCGTGTAAGGGCGGGGCGAGGTGTTATTTGTGGACGATCTTCAGACAGGTGGTATATTTTTTTCCGGTCTTCTTGCTCATCGCTTTGGCTTGTTTGGCCTTGGCCGCGAATTTTTTCCGCGCGGCCAGTTGTTTTGCGCTTGCCATATTACTGCTGTTTAGTGCCGCCTGTTACGTTGTAGTCTTTGGCTACTATACCAAAGATGATGATGGCAACGCCCATCGCTACCTGCTCACCGGTCTTCCCGGTAAATGCGCCCGTCTGATACGCTGTTATCAGCGCGTTGATGATCGGGATGCCGCCTGCTAATAGGCCGGCTAAAGTGGTCTTGTTATTCATACAATTTTAATTTAGTTTTGCGTTGTTGCGCCCCAGCAGCGCGTTAATATTATCGCTGATGTGGCTGGCATCATCAGCTATGGTTTTAAAGTCACCGCTTTTGGCCGCAAGGTCTGATATACTGCTGCTGGCATTGTTCACGCTCTGTACGCCCTTGTCTACATCGGCATCCATCCGTTTTTTAGCATCATCGATTTTTTTGCCTGCCTTGATGGCAAAATAACCTATAACACCGGCCAGCACCAGTATGGCAATAATGAGTATTATGGTATATTTCTTTTGCATAATTATTCCCCTGGTAATGCCTCGTTAAATTCTTCGTACGGCGTTGGGCCGTCATAGTTATCGTGCTGGCCCATTATATACAGATCGCCCACATGATCATATCCGTCTGCCTGCTCATAGTCCATAATGCGCTGCTGTATCATATCGGTGATCTCTTCACCGGTATTATCAGGGGTGTACATGCCGTGACCCAGCGGATCGTTCTCCGTATCGTCCGGTATGTAATATTCTTCATGCGCTCCCATTTCCAGCACAGCTGCGCGGGTGCGCCGGTGCCGGTTGGTCTGCGCCTGTACACGTTTTTTCTTTACCTGTCGCTTTTTGCTGTCTTCAGATATTACCCACAGCAGTATCACCGCGATGATGATGAACCAAAAATATTTGTTGATGAAAGCCATAACGGTGTATTTAAAAATTGATAATTATATTCCTGTTGGCAAACCGCCGTATCCAGTATTTTGTGATGGTAATATGCCGGCGCTGTCGGGGGCATCCTGCCCGCCTTCAGTAACCGGTGGTATGGGTGCTCCTGTGTTCTGCATAGGGCTGTCTGTCACCGGGGTGTTGTCTACGTTGGTAGTGGCCTGCACCTTCTTTTTAGGCGGCTTTGTGGCCGGCTTGCGCTCTTTCTTATCCTTGTTTTTGTTATGGAAATGAAAGTACGCGAGCGCGATGATCACCACGATCACGATGGCTATAATTACCCGGTATTTCGACAGAAAATTTTTCATTATTGCCCGTTGTTTTGTGCATCCATTTCAGCCTTCTTTTTGGCCTCTTCCTTTTTGTGCTTCTCTTCCTTCTTCTTCTTCATCATGTAGGCTATGCCGCCTATTACTACTATCGCAATGATCACGCCGATGATAATTTTGTGTTGCCTGGTCATACTATTGTCCGGTTGGTAAAGTGTTAATAAAATCTTTTATCTTTTTAATTGCTTCTTCCCTTTCTTTTTGATAGGGTGGAACGAATGGCAAGCTGCTGCCCATCACGTTTTTTATATCTGTATACAAGTCCGCTAGATCG